>WNGI01000600.1_pt1 | contig 54851 bp, 46 predicted proteins | sample 5400621 | NCBI WGS metagenome assembly WNGI01 (sample SAMN13153374, study PRJNA577476) | soil metagenome | isolation source: 20 cm soil or saprolite under Garry oak tree replicate 1 | place: USA:California | collected 2016-06-15 | reverse complement strand
CGGCGGCAGTGGCGCCAGTATCGGCGCGTGAGACCGCGCGGCCGGCCATTGCAAATGTTCACGTCGCCGACTTACCGAAAGAAGCTCGCGCCACCCTCGCCCTCATCAAAGAAGGCGGTCCCTTTCCCTACCCGCGCGATGGCGGCGTCTTTGGCAACTTCGAGCACCGGCTACCGGTGCGGGAGCGCGGCTACTATCATGAATACACGGTGCCGACACCGGGAGCGCGCGACCGCGGCGCGCGGCGACTCATCGCCGGGCGCAACGGTGAATACTATTATACCGACGATCATTATAGAACCTTTCGTCGAATCAGGGAATGACGCTTATGGACTCACTGCTGCAACTGCTGCCGGACGTTGAACGCGCCGGCGTATATCACTCCGACATCGATGGCGCTGAGATTACCGCGGCTGCTAAGACTGTCGGCTTCCACATATTCAAAATCGATCTGGGCAATGCGCGGGGCAAAGACGGCATCCTCGACCGCGTGGCCAAAAGCCTTTGTTTTCCCGGCTACTTCGGCCGGAACTGGGATGCGCTGGCCGACTGCTTGAGCGATCTTGCGTGGCTGGACGGCGCGGGATGGGTGCTGATCCTGGTTCATTGTGACATCTTCGCCCGCCATTACGAAGAGAGCTTTAAGACGGCGGTCGAAGTCTTGAATGCAGCAGCCGCCAACTGGCGCGAACGCAAAAAACCGTTTTGGGTCTTCGTGCAGGGGAAAGCGGGATGGGAGCCGGGCCTGCCAAAAATCGTCGCCTAGTAAGTCGCCGGTCGTCTCCCCAGGCGAATTTGAGCTTGACATCGCCGGGCCGTCTTCGCTATTACCCATTGCCATCCGTTCGTGTCCAGCGAGAAGCGGTGCTCGATTTGAATGCGCGGGCGCGCTTTTCGTCTAACGAATAAATTGGCGGCAAAGCGCCAAAACAAATGACCAGGAGGCTCTCATGAAAAAGTTAGCATTGGCTTTGGTGATGTGTTTCGCGCTCTCAGGGTTTGCCGCCGCAGCGGTCAACATCAACACCGCGACTAAAGAAGAACTGACTTCCCTAAAAGGCATCGGCGACAAACGCGCCCAGGAAATTATCGACTACCGCAAGAAAAACGGAGATTTCAAATCGGTGGACGATCTGGAAAAAGTCCCCGGCATCGGCCCCGGCATCATGAAGCAAATTCGCTCCGAGGTCTCCGTGACAGGCAAGACGACAGTGACCAAATCGGCCGACGCGTCAAAAACGAAAGCCGCGGACAGCAAAAAGGCCGAGTCCGCCAAAGCCGGCGAAAAATCCAAGTCCGACGACAAATCGAAAGCCGTGACGAAAACGGACGAGAAATCGGCCAAGAAAGCTGTGGACGCCAAAGACGAAAAGAAAACGGAAAAAAAGTAAGCGCGTTATTAAGGCTCGGATAACCCCGCGCGCGGCAACGCGTCGGGGTTGTTTTTTTGTGGCCCTCGATAATGAGATCATCGAGGAGTTGAAGGATTAACCGACGGGAGGTGAACGATGCGCCTCGATGATGAACAAGAAAGCGGGAACGTAGAGGATCGGCGCGGATTCCGCGTATCGAAAGGCGTCGCCGGCGGCGGCATCGGCACCATCGCGGTGATTCTTATCGCGCTCTTTTTCGGCGTCGATCCGAGCGCCATCCTTCAAAGCAACCCGCAAACCAGCGTGTCTGACGAGCCGGCGACGCAATCTCCACAAAGCGGCGTCCGAGACGACGGGCGCGAGTTCGTCGCCCGCGTCCTCGGCAGCACCGAGCGAACTTGGGGTGAAATTTTCCAACGCGCCGGACGTGATTACGCGCAACCGAAGCTCGTGCTCTTTACCGGCCAAGTTCAGTCGGCCTGCGGCTTCGCCCAAGCGGCAGCGGGGCCGTTTTATTGCGGCAACGACCAGAAAGTTTATATCGACCTGGCTTTCTATCGTGAACTGCGCGAGCGATTTAAAGCGCCCGGCGATTTTGCCCAAGCTTACGTCATCGCGCATGAGGTCGGACATCATGTGCAAAATCTCCTCGGCGTCATGGGAAGAGTCCAGGAACGGCAGAGCCGGCTGCGCGAACGCGAAGCCAACGCTCTCTCAGTGCGGCTCGAATTGCAAGCCGACTGCCTCGCTGGGATCTGGGCCAGTTTCGCCAACCGCGAGCGCAAGATTCTCGAACCGGGCGATGTCGAAGAAGGCTTAAACGCCGCCGCCCAGATCGGCGATGACACGATCCAAAAACGCGCCCAGGGCTACGTGGTTCCCGAAGGCTTCACCCACGGCAGCGCCGCGCAGCGCGTCAGCTGGTTTCGCCGCGGCATAGAAACCGGCGATCTAAAACAGTGCGATACTTTTGCCGCTCAAAGCGTGTCCTGATCCTCGTCTCAATTTAATCACTGCGGCTTTGATTCCCCGCTCCTTGTCGCGGGTGGTTCGGAGAGCTCACCGGCTCCTCCTGGCGGCCAATCGAAAAAAAAATCTCGGTTTTTTCCAACTATCATCGATGTTGTGTTAAAATTCATCCGGCGGCGCGGCGCGTGAGTTAGCGCTTTCTTCGCCACCGAATTCTCGGGAGGCTTTAATGGCCAAGACTTGGGTCATTTGCATAGACGGAACTTGGAATCAGCCGGGCCAAAAAGACAAAGATCCGATCACCGCTAAGGAAGAAGCGACCCTATCCAACGTCGTGCGAACTTGGCAGGCGCTCGCGAACGTCCCGCTAGCCACGGATTTTTATTACGGCTCGATTGCGCCGATAAAACCGAAAATTCTTTTCACGGGAGTCGAAGGCGAAGTGATTTATTTGGCCGGCATCGGCACGAGCGGCACGGTGGAAACCCACATTCTCGAAGGTGCGACCGGTACCGGTACCTCGGAGCGCATTCGCGACGCCTACCGCTTTCTCGCGGAACGCTACCGCCAAGGCGATCGCATTTACGGTTTTGGTTTCAGCCGCGGCGCCTTCGCGATCCGCAGTCTCGCTGGATTCATCGACCTCGCGGGCCTACCGTAGCAGCCTCGCGCGCTGAAGGAAGAGGAACTGTTAGAGATCTACGACGCCTACATGGACGGTAAGCTCGTCGATAAAGCGCACTACGGTACGATCGACACGATGCTTGATTTCATCGGCGTCTGGGATACCGTGGGCGCGCTCGCCTTCGGCCGGACGCTCGGCAACTTTCATCGAATCAATCCCGGCAACGTTAGGCGCGTCGCCCACGCCTTGGCACTCGACGAGGAGCGCGAACGGTTTGAACCTTCGTATTGGGATCCGCCGGCCCGCGCCGTGACGCAGATTGACGAAGTCTGGTTCAGCGGCTGCCACACCAACATCGGCGGCGGCTACGTCGATGCCAATCTGTCCAACATCGCGCTTTTCTGGATGCTCCAGTCCGCGCGCGACGCGGGCCTACCCCTTGACGCGCGCGGCATCCCCGGCTTCGATCTCAAAGATCCACGCGGCCTGCAGCGCGACTCCTACAAAGAATTCTACGATAGCATGGGCCTGATCGGCGGCATCGCCGAGTCGCTCAATCTCAAGCGCGAACCGCGCGTCATTCGCGCGGGACAAAGAATCCATCAAAGCGTTTTCGATCGCACGGAGGAATCTTCCGGCCAACAACCCTACGTCCCGAAGGCACTGTTTGCCGGTAAACCGCTCTCGGCCGAATCCAACCCCGGCATTCAACCCTGGGGTGGATTCTAATGACGCGCGGATGTCGGTTTGTCCAAGTAAAATTAATTTATTCACAAAACGACTGTCATTGACAGGAGACTTTTCCCACGGTTAACCTCTCGGGCAAACCGTGATCGACTAGAGCGCGATGTTTTAGCAGGTAACTGACGTCCATGCTGCAATTCGACGAAGTCCATGTCATTTCCGACCTGCACCTCGGCGGTGAGAAAGGTTTTCAGATCTTCGGCTCCACTGCCGAGCTCGTTGCGTTCATCGACCACTTGGCGACGGCGGAGGCCAAGAAAGATATCGCTCTGGTGATCAACGGCGATTTTGTCGATTTCCTCGCGGAATCTCCGGCCGCCTACTTCGATCCCGCACACGCCGAAGACAAATTAACTCGGGTGATGGCCGATGATGCCTTTGCGCCAATTTTTAAGGGGCTGCAAAAGTTCCTGCGCGCCAAACAGCGCACTTTGGTCGTCAACCTTGGCAACCATGATCTCGAACTGGCGTTACCGTGGGTGCGAGAACACTTAATACGCTCGCTTTGCGGCGGTGACATGGCGGCGTGCGGCAGGCTGCGCGTGCTCGTCGATGGCACCGGGGTTTTGTGCCGGGTCGGCGGCGCCAAAGTGCTATGCCTGCACGGCAACGAGGTGGACAGTTGGAACGTAGTCGATTTTGAACAGATCAGGCGCATCGGCCGCGACGTTTATTTTCAGAATTCAGTGGAGCCGTGGATACCCAATGCCGGCACGCAGATGGTGATTCAAGTCATGAACGAGGTGAAGCGACGCTATCCATTCGTCGATCTGCTGAAGCCCGAGGCCGAAGGCGTCGTGCCCACGCTTCTCGCCCTCGATCCGTCCGCCATCACGAAATTAAAGGGCGCCGCGGTCGTCGCTGGCCGGCGCGCCTGGGACGCCGCGCGCATGGCCACGGGATTTCTCGGCGACGCACAGGTCGCGCCGGGGGATAATTCGAACATTTCATTCACGCGAGTTCCTGCCGCCGCAACTTTTACCGCGAGCCTAAGCTCCATGAGCGCAAAGAACGCGTCAAAAGTTCAGGCCGAACAGCTCATGACCTTCGTCGAAGAACAAGCGCGGCACGGCACCGACCCGATGGACTTGGTCCGCGGCGATCAAAGCAAGCAACTGGGATTCTGGAGCGCCACATGGAATCTCGTTACCGGCAAACCCACCCACGAAGTGCTCAGAGAAGCGTTGGAAAATCTTGACCGCGATCGCAGCTTCGATATTGCTACCGATGACGATACCTCCAGGTGGCTCGATGACTTGGTCGGAGCGGACGTCGATTTTCTGGTGGCCGGCCATACCCATCTCGAGCGCGCGCTCCAGCGGCGCAAGGGTCAAGGGTTTTACTTCAACAGCGGCACCTGGGCCCGCCTGATCCGGATCACCCCCGAAGTGCGCGCCGATCCGACCAAGTTCGAGAAAGTTTTTAATATACTTAAAGGCGGCGAAATGGGCGCCTTGGACGACGAACCCGGCCTGGTCACCAAACGCTGCTCCATCGTGTCGATTTTTGTCGATAATCAGGGCCGCGCCTGCGGCGAGTTGAGACGCATGCCAGCCGGCGCGGGAGTACCCGAGACGGTTCCCGAAAGCCTCCGCGTCAAGAAATAATTATGCGCACGATCACCCTCGAATTATTGCGCCACGGTCCGGCGCACAACCAGCTGCTCTCGCCGCTGACGCAATATCTCGCCCTGTGCGAGAATCACTCCGCGGTAACTGTGCACGTGCCTTTTGAGCACAATCAATTTCTCTATCGCCATCGCGCGCTGAGTTACAATATCGGCGAGGAGCCGCGTATTTTTCAGGTGCGCGACACGGCGCAGGTGATGGGCGATCTACTATCCACGATCCCCGGGCTCACTGCCGCCATCAACGGCCAGCAGACCGACGCCGATCATGAACCGGTCACGCACTTGCGTCTGGTGCTTTCGGCCGCCGAGCTCGCGCTGCTGCCCTTCGAGCTCGCGCTGGCGCCGCACGGCTTTCCCGGAGCCGGGCAATCGCTGCTGCTGCAGTCGCAGCTGCCGTTGTGCATCACCCGCGAGACGCGCCGCGTGCCCGAAGAATTTGTCGACTGGCCGAAGCGCCCAAAAATTTTGTTTGTCACTGCCGCGCCGCCGGGTTACCCGGCCGTTCCCGCCGGCGCCCATCTGCTCGCCCTGCGCAAAGCTATCGAGCCCTGGATCGGCGCCACCGAAGCGGAAGGTCCGGACAAGCGCAAGCAACGCGTGGACGAACACTTGTCCGTGTTGACCCACGCCAGCGCCGAGTCCATCGAAACAGCCTGCGCGTCCGGCGAATATACCCATATTCACATCCTCGCTCATGGTCATGAGCACCGTAATGACTACGACGTGCGCTTCGGACTCGCGCTCCATAACGCCGCCGACGTCATGGGCGACGCCGATATCGTGAGCGGCGAGCGCCTGGCGACCGCGTTGCGCGTTGCGCAAAAAACTCGGGACGCCCAGCTAGCGCGTCCAGCGGTTGTAACACTCGCGAGTTGTAACAGCGGCAACGTCGGTTCAATCGCCGGCGCCGGCGCCAGCATCGCTCACGCGCTGCACGAAGCCGGCGTTCCCATGGTGATCGCATCGCAATTTCCCTTGTCCTACGGCGGGTCGGTGCGGCTGGTGGAAATTCTCTATCATGGACTGCTTTGGGGTGAAGATCCGCGCAAGCTGCTGATGGATTTGCGGCGGCAATTGCATACCCAGTTTCCCACCACCCATGACTGGGCATCGGTGACCGCGTACGCATCGCTGCCGCCGGATTTCGACGACCAGCTCGCCGCCGTGCAGATCCAGCGCGCCATGAACAGCATCAACGTCGCGCTGCACGAGGCCGATGAAGTCACGCGGCGCTTCTCTACGCGCACCAGCCGGCGCTCCATGGCGAATCAAGCCAAGCCCGAGACCGAAGAGGAAAAGGAAGTGTTACTGCGGGTCGCGAAACAACAAGTCGCCACGGCGAAAGTCAGACTCGAAAAGTTGCTGATTCGGCATCCCGCTCATACAGCGCGCATCCGCGGCCTGCTTGCGAGCACCGAAAAGCGCGAGGCTGAAATCCATCATGCCATCACCAAAATTACCACGATCGATCCGAACGAACATGACCAAGCAAGCCGCGATATGATGGAGGCGCTCGAACGCGCGCGGGAGCATTACTGGAACGCGTTTCTCAGCAACCGCGCCAACCACTGGGCGATCGTCCAGTTTCTTTCGCTGACGTTGATTTTGAATTCATTCGATCAGCCGCAGGCGGCGGAGAATTCGGAAAAATCCCCCCGGCGGCTTTGGGCGCTGGCCGAAGCGCAGTCGCTCACCGATTTGCGCAACGAAGATCATTTCGCGCGCAAGTGGGCGATTGCCAATCTGATCGAGCTCTATCTCCTCGCGCCGCTCGTAGACGGCGTGCGCAATCGCGATCCGGTCGAGAATTTTGCTGCCAAGGCGCAGAATTACGCAAACGAATTGCGCGAGCTGACCGGTTCCCGATCCTTCGAAGTGTTTTCCACCCGGCGCCAGATTGCCCGCTATCTGGAATGGTTCAATGAATTGGCGGCCACTGTCGTCGGCCCGATTTACGGCACCGCCGAAGCTATATTTAGCTTACTTCCTGAAAGCGAAGAACCGGACTGGAACTACTAAGTGACGAGGTCTAAGGACTGAGGACTGAGCACTCAGGGGGAATGATGAATTCATCTCAGCTACTCTTCCTTTGCTTCGCGACGGACACTCTCAGCCCGCCGATGATCCTCGCGACCTCTTCGGCGTACTGCAATAAAACATGAAACTCTTGCCCTTCAATATAACCTACGCCGAAAGCGACATATAGTTAGTTGGGATCGAAGGTCGGCACACGAAGCCTTAGCGGTTGAGAGAAACTGGTGAAACTCTCCTCTCCCTCCGCGTTCAAATCCTTCCGCAATATTAGACATGATCGACACGGCCGCACGTTGAATCTGCCCGGACAACCCAAAGTCTCGCGCAAATGCTCCTCGCCGAGTGGTTTCATAGATTTCACGAGTCAGTGTTCGAGCCTTCTGCCAAGCAATCAACTCTTCGAACCGTTCGATTCGCGCCGCCACCGTCTCCTCCGATCAACTCAGTCCTCATTACTCAGTCCTGCCCATAAGAGCTCCGCCGGATGCTTCGCTTTTCTGCCTGCGAGGTGATCAATCTGCTGCCTGCATGAAATCCCCGGCGCGACGATTTCGACATTCTCCGCGGCGGCTTTTACCGCCGGCGCCAAGCGCCGGTTGCCGATTTTGGTTGAGAGATCGTAATGCTCTTTTTCAAAACCAAAAGAGCCGGCCATGCCGCAGCAACCGGAGTCGACTTCGCTGACTTCGTAGCCCACCGCTTTGAGCATGGCGATGGTCGGCGCCGTTCCCACCAGAGATTTTTGGTGGCAGTGGCCGTGCAATAAAACTTTCTTGCCGTTGCCCTCCGACTTGAACGCCAGCCTTCCCGTCCTTTGTTCGCGCATGACAAACTCTTCGAGCAGAAAACTGTTTTCGGCAACTTTCTTAGCCGCGGTCGTGCGGATGAATTCGGGATACTCATCGCGTAGTGTTAGCAAACACGACGGCTCCAGCCCGACGATCGGCGTCCCCTTCTCGGCGAATGGCGCGAGCTTGTCGACGTTCCACGCGGCATTTTCCTTCGCCTGGCTGAGCATGCCCTTCGAGATCATCGGCCGGCCGCAGCATTTTTTCTCAGCGAGCACGACGCGATAGCCGGACTTTTCCAGAAAGCGTGTCGCCGCAATCGCGACGTTGGGGGTGTTGTAGTTGTTAAACGTGTCGTGAAACAACGCGACCTCGCCTTTCGATCCGTCCCCTTCCGTTTTATACTTACGAAACCAGTCTTCGAAAGTTTCGCCGGCGAACTGCGGCAATGGGCGTCTCCGGTCGATGCCAGCGACGAGTTCCATCAGCCAGCGGTTAAGCGATAAATTCGCGATCCAATTCGACACCGGCGCCAGGCTTGAACCGATACGGTTCAAGGTCTCGATTCCGCCAAATATTCTATTGCGCAGAGGCAAGCCGTTGGCGCGATGGTAGTGATCGAGAAATTCGTATTTGAGCTTCGCCATGTCGACGTTGGACGGACACTCCGCCTTGCAGGCTTTGCATTCGAGACAAAGATCCATCACTTCGTACAACCGTTTGCCGGTGAATTCTTCCTGCGGCACTCTTCCGGCGATCGCGTTTCTGAGCGCGTTGGCGCGACCGCGCGTGGAATGCTCCTCGTCGAGGGTGCCCATGTAAGACGGGCACATGGTGCCGTCGAGTTTTTTGCGGCACTCGCCCATCCCGCTGCACATTTCCACCGCCCGCGCGAAACCACCTTGCGCGGCGAAGTCGAGCGTCGTGCGCGGCTCCCAGGCTTTGTACTGCGGGCTGATTTTCAGCGACTCGGTCATCGCCGGCGCATCGACGATCTTGCCGGGGTTCATGAGATTTTTCGGATCGAAGGCCCGTTTCACTTGACGAAACGCATCGTAAAGCGCCGGGCCAAAGAGCTTGGCATTGAAATGGCTCCGCGCCAGGCCATCGCCGTGCTCTCCGGACATGGCGCCGTTGAATTCCAGCACGAGATCGGCAATCGCATTGGCGATGGAAACCATTTTTTGCTTTTCGCTCTCTTCCTTGAGATTGATCAACGGACGGATATGCATGCAGCCGACCGAGCAGTGGCCGTAGTAACCGGCCACCGTGTCGTGACGCGTGACGATTTCGCGAAAACGTTTGATAAATTCCGGAAGCTTGGACGGTTCCACCGCCGCATCCTCGACGAAGGCAATAGGCTTCTTGTCGCCCGTGGTTCCGAGCAACAAACCGAGTCCGGCCTTGCGCACGCCCCAGATCGCCTTCACCTCTTCCGGCTTGAACGCGAGCGTAGCGGCGTAGCCGATCTTCTCGCGCTTGCGCACTTCTTCGAGTTTGTCGACTTGCTCCCTCACCTCTTTTTCGCTTTCGCCGGCGTACTCGACCATCAGCAGGGAACTCGGGTTTCCCTGGACGAAACCCAGACGTTGGGACTGTACGATGTTGCCCCGCGCCAAATCGAGAATCATCTTGTCGGTGGACTCCAGAGCATAGGGTGCAGTTTCCAAAATTACCTGCGCTGCCTCTAGCGCAGCGATGTCGTCATGGAAGTGAATGACGTCCATCGCCGTCCACTTGGGTTTGGGCACGAGTCGCATCTTGGTCTCGACGATCGTCGCCAGCGTGCCCTCCGAGCCGACAATCATGCGCGATAAATTGAATGGCTGGGGCTTGACGAATTCGTCTAGATTGTAGCCGGACACGCGCCGCATGATTTTCGGATAGCGCGCGAGGATTTCGCTCCTGTACTGCTGCGCCAGACGAAAGACTTCGCGGTACGCGCGCCCTTCGATGGTATCGGCCCGGCTCTTACTTTCCACGGTTTCCGGGGATAAATCCTTCAAGACAACTTCACTGCCGTCGGCAAGGAAGACCGTCAGTTCGATCACGTGGTCCAACGTCTTGCCGTAGGTCAGCGAATGGGCGCCGGCGGAGTTGTTGCCGATCATGCCGCCGATGGTGGCGCGATTCGAAGTCGAAGTGTCCGGGCCGAACTGCAATCCCATGGCGCGGACGTGGGCGTTCAATTCATCTTGAACCAGGCCCGGCTGCACGCGGCACCAAAGCTCTTCTTTGTTTACCTCGATAACATTCTGCATGTATTTGGAAAAATCGAGGACGATGGAGTGGCCCACCGCCTGACCGGCAAGCGAAGTGCCGCCGCCGCGCGAAAGCACGGAAATGTTCAACTTGTTGGCGATTTCGATCACTGCCTGAACGTCGCCTTTGTGGCGCGGCACGACCACGCCGACGGGCTCGATCTGGTAAATCGACGCGTCCGTGGAATAGAGCAGCCGCGAATAACGATCGAAGCGAACATCGCCTTCAACGCGCTTTTCTAACTCAGCGGCAATCTCGAAATGATCTCTGCCTTCTTTCACGCTCATCATTGCCCTCGTGTTGGGCGACCACATAGGATCGCCGCTACCTTGAACTATTGAACCTTGAACTTTTGAACGACCATTTCATCCCCACCGTAACACCAAAACGCCGATGACGACCAGCGCCGCGGCCGCGCCGTCCTTGATACTGACTTCTTCGATGCCTTTAAGCGTGGTCTTAGCCAGAAAGAAACTGACGATAGGCTGCGCGCTCCAGATCGGCGCCACCACGGAGGCAGGCGCGTGCACCAGCGCTTTCAAAGTAAAGATCGAACCGATGGCATAGAGAAAACCCGCGGCGACAAAACAGATCGCACTGTTGGTCGGAATTCTTTGCCACTTGCGTTCGATCTTCAGCAAATTCCCCAGCGTCATCAGCAGCGCCAAGCCCGTCGCGTGCATGATCAGCGCGCCGAGCACGGGCGGACCGCCGTGATCGGTGCCGAATTTTTTCAGCACCGGCACCACGCCGTAGCAAAGCGTCGCCAGCACGGCGGCCAGAGTAAGACGGCAAAAGACAGACGCTCGCCGAGCACGGCCGCCGCCAACAGTACGGTGATCAACGGCGAGGAATTGTTGAGTGATTGGGCTCGCGAGGCGCCGATCTGATCGACGCTTCTGACGAACAGCGTCCGGCCGAGATAGGCGCCGACGACGCCGGTGCCAGCGAAAATAAGAACTGCGACAGAAGGGATCTTGCCGGCGAATAAATCACCTTCGAGCAGCGCTGAGAGAAATAGCGTTAGGAGAATCGTAGCCTGTTGGTAGAGCGTGGCCGCACTCACGTCGGCACCCGCCAACCCGCGTTTCACCAGTACCGGACTCGTGCCCCAAAAAAGACCGGCGACGAGCGCATATAAGATTCCCGATTCCATTTGATGGCGCGTATCTGTCTACTCGTTCAGAATCGCGCGCGCCCGATCAAAGATACTTTGAAACATCGGTCTCGTGAGTTTCCCGGTGAAGGTGTTTTGCTGGCTCGGATGATACGAGCAGATTAGTCGCTGACCATTTGGCAAGTCCACCGCGACGCCATGGCCGAATTTAGGCCGCGGTTTGGCCATCGTTCCGCCGGCTTCTTCATAGGCTCTGATAAACGAATCGAAGGCAATCTTGCCGAGCGCGATCACCACTTTCACTTGGCGAAAATGTTTCAGCTCTTGTACCAAGTAGGGTCGGCAGCGCTGGAATTCGCCAATCGCCGGCTTGTTTCCCGGCGGCGCACAGTGCACCGCCGCCGTGATGTAACAGTCATGCAGCTTCAGACCGTCGTCGCAATGATCGGAATTGGCCTGATTGGCAAAACCGGCGGCGTGAAGCGCGCCGTAAAGCCAGTCGCCGCTGCGGTCTCCCGTAAACATGCGTCCGGTGCGATTGCCGCCGTGCGCCGCGGGAGCCAGGCCGACGATCAACAGGCGCGGCTTCGGGTCGCCGAATCCGGGCAACGGTTTGGCCCAGTAGCTTTGCCCGAGATAACGCCGCGGCGGATTTTTCGCTGCCGCTTCTCGCCACCGCACCAGCCGCGGGCACCTTTTGCACCGAATGATCGAATCGTTGAGTTGTTTGATCGCAGTCATCTTTTTCTTCTGCTAGCACAACGCTGCCGGAACGAAAAGAATAAACGACCTAAACCCTGAAGACTTGCGAATACTGCTTACGGCCCGACGATGCCGTGCCGAACTAGAGTATTAACACTCTCTCGCCTGGGATGCATAATCTGCAGCTTTGCTTCTACTACCTTGGAAAAGTTCATTTTTGGTAAAATCCGCCAAGAATGTCCCAACATGTCATCGGCCAATTAACGGCTGAATGCTATCTCCTTAAATCGACACCAATCTTATGGTACGAGGCGTTGGCACGGAAGATGCTCAAAAGATCAGATTCGGAGGATCGATTGCAACCGTTTACTTTCGAAACAAGGGCGCCGGCCTGGCGCGATCATCATCCGAGAAATTATCGAAGGAGAAGTTTGTGAACAGTGAATCTTCGCTCCAATGGCCGACCTCACTTTCAAACGGCAAAGTAATGTCGCAATGGCTCGGTCCCTGGAGTTCACGCAGTCGTGACGGGACCTCGATCCGAGAAGACCGGAACGCTATCATCGCCATCCAATGGCTGGTTGCAATCGGCACTTCTTACCTGGTATTCGCCGCAAATAATTGGAATCTGACGGATCCGCTGCCGGCACTATTAATCTTGGTGTGCCTTGGATCAGCTTCCTTACTGAAGCGCATTTCCGAAGAGACTTTTGAAAAACGCTTAATCGAGCCCGGGCTTCTCATTCTAGACTCCATTCTGATTGTTTCCGCTATCTTCACACAGGAAACTCCGTGGGACTTACTGCTGCTGTTTTTTTTCTGCGTCTTGATCGCGGCTATCGGGGAAAATCTAATTCAGATTGGTGTCGGATGCGTGCTTCTGAGCCTTGTGTTTCTCGTATTCGTATCGCCAAATGCGGCAGATGTGTTGACGATCAAGCCAAACTTCTTGATTCGCGTGCCCTTCATGTTCGGCATATCCATCTTTTATGGTCATCTGGCGAGTCAAGTTAAGCGAGAAAAGAGACGGGTGGAGAAAATGGAAGCCACGATGAGGTTAAAGCGTCAATTCGTTTCTGCCCTCGCGCATGACATCAAGACGCCGCTCAACGTCATTCTCGGCCATGCGGAACTGCTCGCCGCAGATTACGGCAGCCAGCCGGATTCGACCGGAAAGCTGTCCTCTATCACATGCATCCGTAAAAATATCGAAGGTATCGTAAAACTGATCACCGATTTCCTGGCTGTTTCGAAGCTGGAGACCATGACGTTAGATTCTGCGAAGAATTTGGTTCAGATGAATGCCATCGCCGAAGACATCGTACTCCAACAAATGGTGACGGCGCGCGAAGAAAATCTTCAACTGTCTCTCGATCTAGATAAGGAACTAAAACCGGTCCTAGGAGACGAACATCAACTTCAACGCGCGGTGTTGAATCTAGTCAGTAACGCCATAAAGTTTACCCCTGCCGGGGGCAGCATCACCGTGAGCACTCGAATGGTCAAAAAAAGTATTTCCATACAAGTGACGGACACCGGCGCGGGGATACCGAAAGAAGAACTCTCCGGCTTGTTTTCCGAATATGGGCGTCTCAAAGGAGCTGCCAACATCGAGGGCACCGGGCTCGGGCTTTTTATCGTCAAAACCATAGTCGAGGCTCATGGAGGCACCGTCGCCGTGGAGAGCAAAGAAGGCGTCGGAACAACGTTCACAATGCTGCTCCCCGCTTCCCAGGATTTTTTGGGCGGCGTCCAGTCCGAGAATGCGAACAAGGGGGGTGAAACGAGAATATCGATGGAGCGCCATCTACTCCGGCAGGGTGTGGACGAACAAGCAAGGCTTCAATAAATCTTCGACTCGGGCTTTCGATGAGCTTGGATGTGTGTGCCGACTGTTTACTTCAGTCACTCAATCCTGCCCGCTGTAAACAAAGTTAGTCATCGCGCCAGACCGACGATCAGCACTTGGGCTTTGCCATCACCAAGGCCAGTCAGTGGCTTGGCCCAATACGTTTTTCCCAGATATTTACGGGGCGGACTCTGCGCCGACGTTTCACGCCGGCGGACGAGGAGCGGACATCTTCTGCATTGGACGAGTGTTTGATTCAATTCTTCGATCATAGTCATACATTGCTCCTGGTAGCATATCTGGGAATGAACCAAAAGAATGGTCGCCACGCAGGTAGAGTCTTCACAGCAACGTTCTTATGACCTCTTGCCGGTGACTTCCGCTCAGGTGTATGCAGTGCGTCTTTTGGACCGTATATTCGCTTGACAGTCTTTTACACAAGGCGGATACTTCGCCGGCATTTGCTACAAGATGCGGATGTTGGGGCTGTCGGCTGGTCTCAGGCGAATTGACAGCTTTGATGAACGACCTTCGCGCCCGACGGGATTATCCGGCCGGGCTTTTTTATTTTGTCAAAATTTTCTTGAGGATCCAGTAGAGTAGAGGAAATTTCGCCACGGCAAATACGTCAACCATTCGTAGGTTTCTATAGTCAGTGTGTAAATTCTCGAGATCCGGCGAACAGAGGGGGCCGTGATGGCAATCGAGTTGAGGAAAACCGGCATCAGCGTCGTGGGCGACATGCCCTGGGGCATCCATTTCTGTTGTTTTTACGAGACCAAGGAGGATTTGCTCGATATTTTGGTTCTCTATTTCAAGGTCGGGTTGGAAAACAATGAGTTCTGCTTGTGGGTGATCTCGAGCTCCGAGCTACTGACGGTGGAGGAAGCAACAAGCGCGCTGCGAAAAGCTCTTCCCGATCTTGACCGCCACATGGCGGAGGGAAGCATAGAAGTGGTTGGCCACGATGAGTGGTTTATCGAAGGACGCGCTTTCGATCTTCACAGAGTCGTGAATCGATTTAAAGAGAAAGTCGATGAAGCAACGGCCCGGGGTTATGCCGGAATGAGAGTTAACGGAAGCCCGGCTTGGATGCGAAAAGAAGACGGGAAAGAGCTTCTAGACTTCGAAGGAGAAGTGGACAGGTTATTCCCCAATGAGCGCATCATCGCTTCATGTACCTATCCGCTCGCCGGGAGCGGAGCGGCTGACCTGCTTGATGTGACACGCACACACCAGTTTGCGATAGCACGGCGACACAGCAATTGGGAGCTTATTGAAACCCCGGAGCTAAAGCAGGCCAAGGCCGAAATAAAGAGACTGAATGAAGGGCTCGAGCAACGAGTCGTTGAACGAACCAGAGAACTTGCGGTCGCCAATGAAAAACTGAGAACGGAGATTGCCGAGCGCAATCAGATCGAGGAAGCGCTGCGCGAAAGCGAATCTCGGCTGCGACTGGCGCTGGACGCTGCGCGCATGGGATGCTTCGATTGGGACATGGTCTCGGGCAAGATTATCTGGTCTTCGGTTCATGCAAATTTGTTCGGTCTCGATCCAAATTCTTTCCGCGGAACTTATCAGGAATTCGACGAGCGTGTTCACCCGGAAGACCGCGAGGCACTCAATGCAATGGTCGCGCGCGCGCGCGATGAGCGCACATTTTACAGCCATGAATACCGCATCATTTGGCCGGACGGTACTGTTCATTGGGTCGCCGGCCAGGGCCAGTTTTTCTACGATCCCACCGGCAAGCCCGTGCGGATGAGTGGTCTGGTGTTGGATATTACCGAACGAAAATGGGCGGAAGAAAACCTGCGTAAAAGCGAGGCGCAGTTAGCCGAAGCGCAACAGCTCGCACAACTAGGCAGTTGGAGTCGGGAGTTGGCGACGAATGTTGTCACATGGTCGGATGAGATATTTCGCATCTTCGGCATGGAGCCGCATAAAGTTAGCACAACCTACCAGGCGTTCCTGGAACAAGTACACCCCGACGACCGTACAACCGTGCGAGCGGTTATCGAGGATGCTTTCAAGTACTATCGGCCTTTTAGCTGCGAATATCGCATCACCCGGCTCGATGGAGCCGTGCGGATCATCCATGAACGTGGCTCTGTGGTCGCGGATGATGCCGGAAAACCTATCCGTGTCTTCGGCACGGCGCAGGATATTACCGAACGTAAACATGCGGAGGAGGAATTGCGGACGTCGCGTGAGCGGTTGCGTGCCTTGGCGGCATACTTGCAATCGGTGCGGGAGGAGGAAAGGAGCCGGATAGCACGCGAGCTCCACGACGAAATCGGTCAGGCGTTGACCGGGATCAAATTGGTATTAGAACGAAGCATTCGCGAACAGTCCGCCAGCGTCCAAGCCAATCTCACACAAGCGCTGGTGGTCGCCAATGAACTCATTGGACGAGTGCGCGATTTATCCCTGGAACTTCGCCCCGCGATGTTGGATGACCTTGGCTTGTTGGCGGCGCTTCGCTGGCACTTCGAGCGCTACACCAGTCAAGTCAATATAAAAGTGGATTTCAATCAGGCCGGGCTGGAAAGACGCCGATTTCAACCTGAGATTGAAACTGCCGCTTATCGCATTGTGCAAGAGGCATTGACCAATGTCGCCCGGCACGCCAAGGTCGAAAGAGCTGAGGTGAACATCTGTGCAGATGATAGCATGCTTCGAATTGAGGTTAGGGATGCTGGCATCGGATTTCCTTCTGGCTCCGTGATCACCAGCAATACAGGTGGACTCTCCGGAATGCGCGAGAGGGCAACAATGCTAGGAGGGCAAGTGATAGTAGATTCTGCGCCCGGAGGTGGTACTCTATTGACGGCGGAATTACCATTGTGAATTGTCTTTCCAGAAAGGCCTAAAATCTTGACCGCAAACATCACATCCGTATTGTCCGAATCCGGTGAATCGAAAGAAATCACCATTGTCCTGGCGGATGATCACCAGGTTGTTCGACAAGGTCTACGCGCCATACTCGAAGGAGAACACAATCTTCGCGTTGTAGGCGAGGCTGGCAACGGTATCGAGGCGGCTCGGTTGGTCGAGCGTCTTCGACCCGACGTGCTCGTGCTCGATCTAATGATTCCTGGGTTGAGAGGCTTGGAGGTCACCCGCCAGCTCGCGAAACGTTCTCCTAAAACCCATGTTGTAATTCTGTCTATGCACGGAGATGAATCCTACGTCGTCCAGGCGCTGAGAAACGGGGCGGCAGGTTACGTGCTAAAGGACTCCAGCGCCGATGAGTTAATCAAGGCGGTGCATGAAGCCGTGGCAAACCGGCGCTACTTGAGCCCGCCACTCTCTGATTCCGCCATCGATGCCTATGTGCAACAGGCCAACGCCGCGACAGCAGATCCCTATGATTCTCTGAGTAACCGTGAGCGGGAGGTCTTGCAGTTGGCGGCCGAAGGACACAGCAATACCGCAATCGGTAAGCGGCTTTTTATCAGCCCGCGCACGGTGGAAATTCATCGAGCCAATATGATGGCGAAACTTGGCTTGCGCAATCATACTGAAGTTATTCGCTACGCGTTAAAACGCGGCCTCATAGCGAACGATTAAAATCGACTGTCGAAGCGACCGGGCGCAAACGCGTCGCTTCATTGCGCAAGTCCCGAATATTTCCAACTTGTGTTAAGCGCGCTTTACCGGGCTATGGTTCCCCGCCAGGTTTGGTCCGGCCTTGGTCCAACTTGGGTTCCCCACCGCTAGCAGCCGCGTTTACGTGCCTGTTTCATCGAAAAATACGTAATGTCCCGTAATGGGCTCACGAACCTCGTCTGTTATCCTACCTGTCAAGAAGTCAATTGCGGTGAAAGGGACGCCAACGACTGGCCGTTTCTGGCTAGGTCAGGTCAGTTATATATAGTGTCTAAAGTTGGTCTATAAGAATTCCAGGTAATCACAAATAATGACTGGTAAATCGGATCAATGGCTGCAGCTGCCTGAGATCGCAAAGATGTTTGGGTTGAGTGAGGAGTCGATTAAGCGCTTGGCGAAGACGCAGGGATTTCCGCTGCGCCGGTTGACGCCGTATGCAACTCCGGGTGTGCTCGAATCCGAGCTCGTATCATGGTTGAAGGCTCAGCCGCGAGTCGGCGCTCCAGTTCGCGCAAAACGCACTGTCAGATCGAAACACTCGATCGGGAAGCGATAGTCTAAACAAGACAAACGCATCAGCTCTTCCTATGTCAAATGGTCAATTAGGGTGCGCTAGGTGCTTGCGGTTGGTATTTCGTGGGTCTTTTACGGTTCGCATCTGAAAATTGCAAACACAATGATATCATTGACAAATGCTAACAAGGCCAGTGATTTCTCAATTTTCCGGTAGTGATATTGTACGACCAAAGTGTGCTCGACAAAAACCGGGGCGTTTGCTTGATCACGAATCGCTTAACTAGTGTTTTGCAGATCGCAGCCGTCATTGTCCCTTCCCTTCTCCTACGTGTTTCCAACTTTCCAGTCTCCCGCGGTTTAAGAAAGTTTGTCGTCGGTCAGCGCAAAAGGCTCGTCGCTGACGGTCGACCGGTCAAAACAAGTCGATTGAGGATTGAATGCGCTTGGGAATTTCTCTGGAACCCACGAGTCGGGTCAACGTGGAAACTCGAATGACTTCTGGAACACTAAAATTACGACTAAAGCATCCAATCCGATTCTCCATCTGGACAAAAACCCCGACCACTCGAATTTAGTAAAGTTGAAGCTTAAGGCCGAAGGTGTACCCTGCGTTCTTCGCCGTATTGAAAACCGCGCCGACTTCATCGCCGCGCTTGAAAAAACCCATTTTGATCTAATCCTCGCTGAATACTGTCTGCCTCGGTTCGATGGTCTCGCCGCTTTAGAGATTGCCCGGGAAAAATGCCCGGACCTTTCCTTCATTTTCGTCACCGACGCATATCGCGAGGAGTCAACCGAATTGCTCTACGCCGGCGCCACGGACTGCGTGCTTAAACCGACTCTCTCCCGGCTTGTACCGGCCATCCTTAGAGCGTTAGCAGAAGCGGATGCACGGCGCCGTTGGAAGCAGGCGGAGAAAAAACTCAAGGCCCTGCGCGAAATCCATCAGGCGATGGCGTCGCCCGCGAATTTCCCGGATATCGTGCGAAAGATCTTAGACAAGGTCGATATTTCCCTTCCTGACGCCGCAGCTAATTTTGTGCTGTTCGATACTGCAACAGGAGAACTCGAACCGATTGCGTGTCGGAATATCGACGAAACGCGATGGCGTTCAGAATACCTATCAACTGATGCAGCGACGGAGCGCGCCATCCTGCAGTCCAAAAAGAGCCGGCGCTTCCAAAGCACGCAAGTAAGCACACTCGCGTTGCGCCGTGAGTCTTACCGCGAACAAGGCCTCGTCTCCTATCTCGGAGTGCCCGTACCCGTCCGAAAACAGGTCATCGGGTTGCTTTCCGTGTTAACCAAGCAAGAACAGGAATTTACGGATGAAGAGATCGAATTTATCGAGATGCTGGCGGGGCAAGCGGGCTTGGCGGCCCGCGATGCACTTCTCCATCGCGAAAATCACCGGGTCTCCGAGGAGCTCGCTAGCAGCGAAAGGCAAATTCGCACGCTGCTAACTAGCCTGACGAACGCCCAGGACGAAGTGGCCAGGCGCATCGCCCATGCGCTGCATGACGAGTCCGGGCAGTTGCTCGCCAGCGTCTATATCACCCTCGATGAAACCGCCAGGACAATGCCGGCCTCGGCCCGCCCGCAATTTGAAAAAGCCAAGGCATTGCTCGATCAGGTTGAAAATCGCCTGCGCGATCTCTCGCACGAATTGTATCCGACGACTCTCGAACCCCTCGGTCTAATACCGAGCCTGGAATTTCTCGCCGAGCAAGTCTCCAAGCGCAGGGTGATCAATATCGCCATAGAAAATAATCTCGAAGGAAGGCTTTCACCAAGCTTGGAGTTAACGCTCTACCGGGTAATTCAGGAGGCGTTAAACAACACCACTCGGCATGCTCAAGCTGCCAATGCGAAAATTCGTCTGCTGAAGGATCTAAAATCCATTAGCTGTTTTGTCAGCGACGACGGTATCGGCTTTGATCCCAAAGCCGTATCGCAGCAGACGGACGCAAAGAGCCCAACGCTCGGCCTGATTGGAATGAGCCAGCGAGTCGCGGCCTTGGGTGGAACGTGGCAAATCAATTCGGCGCCGGCACGGGGCACCGAACTGCGCATTGAGATTCCACTGGAGTGAGTCGATGACTGCCGGAATGCGACGCCCTCAACATCACTGCTCCGTCCGCGCAAACGCCCTAGGTCTTTCCGTTGCACCGGTCATGGAAAGCGTCAGCGCCCCCACGAGCTGCAGGGCAACCGCTGACGACCGAGGAAACTCGGAACAATTTACCGAGACGCTGACCGACCGCAGCGCTCAGATTGATATGGAGAATCTGAACCGTCATGGCCGGTGAGCCAATTCTCATCGTGGACGACAATCTGGCCAATCTCAAGCTCGCCCGCCTTCTGCTGGAGCACGAAGGATATAACGTACGGACAGCCGCGGACGCGGAAGCTGCGCTGGAGATTCTGAAAACCTTTCAGCCACAGCTGATTCTCATGGACATTCAGCTACCCGGAATGGACGGCCTGGAGCTGACACGCAGACTGAAATCAAACAGCACGACGCGGCAGGTCACGATTTTGGCTTTTTACCGCCTCTGCGATGAAGAAAGACGAAGAGAAAGCCGCGGAGGCGGGGTGCGATGGTTTTATCGCTAAACCGATAGATACGCGCAGCCTAGGCAGAATTTTGGCGGAACATCTAAGACGCGGAACGAAAATGGCAGCGCGGTCCTAGTGACAGGCGAAAAAAATCTCCGGCTATAGCCAATTCTATGAAGATTCTAGTCGTCGACGATGACGCGATGAATCGCAAGTATCTGCGGGTCCTGCTCATGCAAGAGGGCCACACCGTGCTCGAAGTCGAAGATGGGCTTGAAGCGCTGCACACGCTCGAGCGGGAGAATATCGACGCGGTGATTTCCGACATTTTGATGCCGCGCATGGACGGCTACCGTCTTTGCTACGAAATTCGCAAAAACCCGGCATTGAATCCGATTCCTTTCATTGCTTATACCGCGACCTACACTTCTTCATTGGATAAGCGGGTAGCACTAGATTTCGGCGCTGACAGATTTGTCGCCAAACCCGCTATCCCTGAAGTGATTATCAAGGCCCTTCATGATGCAGTGAAAACCAGAGGCGGCCGAGTCAAACAATTCCGAAAACCCGATGAATTGTTGGCGATGAAGGAATACAGCGAGACATTGGTCCGAAAACTGGAGGAGACAAACGATCAACTCTTCGAAGCCAATGACACATTGAACGAGCGCGCAGTTCTCGCCGAGCTCAATGCCACTATCAGTGACGCTTTAAACCACCGCGGAACTCTTCGCGTTATTTTACAGCTCTGTGCGGAAGCGATGGTGCAATACCTGGACGCGGCGTTTGCGCGTATTTGGACTTACAATCCCGACGACTACGTCCTTGAGTTGCAAGCGAGCGCGGGAATGTACACGCACCTAAACGGCGGCCATGCTCGAGTGCCCGTCGGACAATTCAAGATCGGCCTCATCGCTTCCGAGCGAAAGCCCCATCTGACCAATTCCGCTATCGGAGATCCTCGCGTCAACGACCAGGAATGGGCGAAACGTGAAGGCATGGTGTCCTTTGCCGGATATCCGCTGATCGTCGAAGAGCGACTCGTTGGTGTCATGGCGATGTTTGCCAAAAAACCTCTCAGCCAAAACACCTTGGATGCAATGGCATCCGTGGCCAACGGCATTGCCGCCGGCATCGAACGTAAAGTGACCGAGGATGAGTTACGCAATAGCGAGGAGCGGTTTCGCGAGCTGGCGGAGAACATCCGGGAAATATTTTACATCGCCGGGCCGGGCGGAACGCCAGTTGATTATGTGAGCCCAGCTTTCGAAACAATAACCGGACACAGTCGTAACGGCTTTGAAGGTAATCCTGGATTTTGGCTCGATCTAATTCACCCTGAAGACCGCGACCATGTGGAGCAAGCCCACAGATCCGCTCCGGAGAAGCTTGCCAGCGAGTACCGGATGGTCAGACCTGACGGTTCGATGCGGTGGATCCATTCGCGCAGCTTTCCGGTGCGGGACGACGCTGGAAAAACGGTCCGACTCGTCGGCATCGCAGAAGACATCAGCGAGCGGAAACGCGCCGAACAGGCGGCGCAACGGAACTTCGAGCGCATCCAAGCTTTACATGAGATTGACTCGGCGATCACGTCGACCCTGGATTTGCCGGCGATACTCAACCTGCTCCTGGAAAAACTCGAGCTCTTTTTACCCCACGACGCAGCAACGGTCCGGCTGTACAATGCAACTACTCACGAGCTGCATATCGTCGCTTCACGAAACACCGACGAAGAAGACTGGACGAAGTATTTATCCAACCCCAAGCATACACAGACTCCTAGTTGGATCGTCTTCGACTCCAAAAAACCTTTGGCCGTGCGCGACCTCAGAAAGGATTCTCAAATACCGGACGGCGGGTTTATTGCGCAGCAAGGCTTGGTTTCATTCCTCGGAGCGCCGCTGATCGCCAAGGGGGAAGCACTTGGAGTTATCACGCTTTACGCGAAGGAGGAACATGACTTTACCGAAGAGGAAATCGAGTTTCTTTCAACTGTCGGAGGCCAAGCGGCGATCGCCATTCATAACGCGGGGCTATACGAGCAGACTAAGACGCAGCACAGAGATTTGGAAAAAACCAACAAAGTGAAATCCGAGTTCCTGAACGTCATGTCCCATGAGTTGAGAACTCCCCTTAATATTATCATGGGGTACTCGACTTTGGGCCAGGAAGAGGTGTCGAAAGTCTCCGATGATGAGCGCCGAACCTGGTTCCGCACAATCGAATCCCAGGCAAGAGTTCTGCTCAGCATGGTAAATTCGATTATGACAGCAACTCAACTTGAGTCGAGGACTGTTGCGGTCGAACAACAGTGGGTCGATGTCGACAATTTGTTTGAACAGCTGAAATCGGCGTACGACTTTTCGAAGCAAAAAGGTCTAACTTTGGTCTGGCAACCAGCGGATTGCCTTCCCACCTTGCTGACTGATCAGGAGAAACTTCAAGTCATTCTGCAAAATCTGATCAGTAACGCGCTCAAATTTACAGAGAGTGGGAGTGTTACCGTGTCCGCAAGGCTCATCGATAGCAGTGAGCGAAACTCAGGACATGACAACTCCGGTTCTGAACTGAAAGACCTCAGCGCGCAGGAGTTTATCGAATTTAAGATATCCGATACTGGGCAGGGCATACCGGAAGAGGAACTGCCTGGTATCTTCGATCTGTTCCAGCAAGTCGATAGCTCGGCCAGCCGCGCTCACGAAGGTATCGGCCTCGGATTGTACATAGCGAAAAAATATTGCGAGTTGCTCGGTGGCGAGGTCTCCGCTGAGAGTGAGTTGGGAAAAGGTTCCACGTTCACGGTCCGAATCCCCTGTGACAGAGAAAAAGGAAAATGGATGAGCCGGGTATGAAATAGTTGATGCCGGGCCGCGTGCAAACGATTTTTTTTTCTGCTATAAAACCCTTGGCTTAAACATCCGAAGGGAGAATCCGTGATTCAACGCCCACAGCCTTATATCCGGCAAATCCACGTGTGCATCAATAACCGCAACGGTGAAAGCCCGTCGTGCGGCTACAGTGGCTCTAAAGAAGTCGTCGAAGAGCTGCGCAAAGTCACCAAAGAACGCAACCTAAAAGGCAAGATTCGCGTGGTCAGATCGGGTTGTTTGGATGTCTGCGGTTTCGGTCCCAATATGATGATTTGGCCCGAAGGGCTCTGGTATATGAAGACGACCAAAGAAGATGTGCCGCAAATCGTCGAGCAATACATGAAGCTCGAAGCGGCGGACCAGGCCAAAGAAGCCGGTGTCGCGCCGGCAAAGTAACACCAATTCTTTACTGTTTCCTTTGCGTCAAGAAAGATTGACAGATGTAATTCGCGTATCCAGGAGAGGCGATCCTCCCTTGGCCGTACGGATGGGAAATTGTTCTCTGATCGTATCGCTGCCTTGACTCCTAGCGAGTCAGCATATAATACAACTCGAAATGTTTACTCATGACATCGTAATCGTTGGCGGCGGAGGTGCTGGCCTGCGTGCCGCCATAGCCGCGGCAGAAGTATCGACTAAGTTATCGATCGCATTAGTCTCCAAGGTTTATCCTATGAGAAGTCACACGGTTTCCGCAGAAGGCGGAACCGCGGCAGTTATGCGCGATTTTGATAGCCTCGATCTCCATGCGAAGGACACTATTTTTGGTGCTGACTTCCTGGCGGACCAAGATGCTGTCGAGGCTTTTGTCCAAGAGGCTCCCGGAGAACTTATCCAGCTGGAGCACTGGGGTTGCCCGTGGAGCCGCGATCCCGACGGTCGTGTGAGCGTCAGGTCCTTCGGCGGTATGAGCGTCGATCGCACGCTTTTTGCCGCGGACAAAACTGGCTTTCACTTGCTCCACAGCCTGTTCCAGACTTCTCTTAAGTATGAAAGCATCGTTCGCTACGATGAATGTTTCCTCACTTCATTGTTGGTCGACGACGGCAAAGTGCGCGGGGTCACATCGATCAATCTTTATACCGGCAAGGTAGAAGTCATTGCCGGCAAAAGCGTTATCCTATGTACAGGCGGAGGAGGCCGCATCTTCCCTTTCACCACCAACGCCGCGATCAACACCGGGGATGGCATGGCAGCAGCCTATCGAGCGGGAGTCCCGCTCAAAGACATGGAGTTCGTTCAGTACCATCCCACGGGATTGCCGGGAACGGGAATTTTGATTACCGAAGCATCGCGCGGTGAAGGCGGGTGGCTAAAGAACAAGGACGGCTACCGCTATCTCCAAGACTACGGACTCGGCCCGCCGACCGATACGCCCACGCACCGCAAAATGGAGCTCGGCCCGCGTGACATTCTATCGCGTTGTCACATGCAGGAATACGCCAAAGGCCGCACCTTCGACGGTCCTTACGGCCACTATGTGCATCTCGACCTGCGCCACTTGGGCGAGGAAGTGATCGACAAGAAACTACCCTTTGTCCGAGAGCTAGCGAGCAAATATGTCGGCATCGACCCGGTTCATGAGCCCATTCCGGTGCGACCGGTAGTGCATTACATGATGGGAGGCATCTCGACGGATATCGACGCCAAAACTGCCCTCGAAGGACTCTACGCCGCCGGTGAAACCGCGTGCGTTTCGCTTAACGGCGCTAACCGTTTGGGTTCTAACTCTCTGACCGAGCTATTGGTCTTCGGGGCTCGAGCCGGTCGCGCAGCCGCTGCCTATGCCACCACGGTTTCCATGCCGGCGCCAGCAACGATTCAGGCGCTGGCCGCGGACGAGCAAAAGCGTCTTGATCGCCAGTTCTTGAAAAAGGACGGCGGCAAGGAAAAAATCGCTACGATTCGCCAGGAGATGCAAAAAACAATGGAGGAAGGCGCCGGAATCTATCGCGATGAACAGAGCATGCAGAAGACTTGCAACACGCTGAGAGCTCTGCGAGAGCGTTTTAAGAACATCATCATTGAAGTTCGAGACAGCACGTTTAACACCGAAGTTATGAATGCGCTCGAGCTGGACTACATGCTCGACGTGGCCGAGACCGTCGCGAATTCCGCGCTCAAGCGCAAGGAGTCGCGCGGCTCTCATACTCGGACGGATTTTCCGAAACGGGACGACACAAACTTTCTGAAACACACTCTTGCCTGCCAAACGCCCGATGGACCGAGAATCGAATACCTGCCAGTGACCATTACCCGCTGGCAGCCGGAGGAGCGCAAGTATTAAGCCCCGAGGGGCGAGTGCGAGCCAATTAGCGACGCGCATTTTGAAATCGGCGCTGATCGCCCAGTGCTAAATTCTAAGAGGAGACAATGGCAGAGCCAACTATCACATTGAACGTTACTCGCTACCGCCCGGATAAAGATCGGGCGCCGACCACGCAATCCTACGTCGTCCCTTACCGGGAGGACTGGGTCGTTCTCGATGCGTTAAATCACATCAAGGATCAGATGGACGGAACTCTGAGTTATCGCTGGTCTTGTCGTATGGGAGTGTGCGGTAGTTGCGGCATGATGGTGAATGGCACGCCTAAGCTCACCTGTGCTGCGTTTCTCCGTGACTATTACCCCCAGGAGATTCGAGTAGAGCCCCTCGTCAACTTTCCGATCATCCGCGATCTGGTCATCGATATGACCGACTTTATGGACAAACTGAAGAGTGTTAAACCCTGGATCATACGCAAGGACGAGAAACCTGTCAGTGAAGGTGAATATTTACAAACGCCGGCGGAACTCGAGGCGTTCCATCAGTTCACTCAGTGTATTAATTGCATGCTGTGTTACGCGGCCTGCCCGGTTTACGGGCTGGAGCCGAAGTTTTTGGGACCAGCCGCCATCGCGCTCGGCTACCGCTACAACATGGACTCGCGCGACCAAGGAAAGGATCAACGCGAAATCCTCGGCAACCACGATGGCATCTGGGACTGCACATTTGTCGGGGAATGCAGCGTCGTGTGTCCCAAGCATGTGGATCCCGCCGCGGCGATCCAGCGCTCTAAAGTGGACACGACCAAAAACTGGTTTCAATCAATCCTGATGCCCTGGGGGCAACGATGAGCGCCGTGCGACCGGACGCATCCAAGCTTTACCATCGAAAGATGCCAGCGACTTGGTGGCTGACGAAACAGAGCTATTTTCTGTTCATGCTGCGCGAGCTTTCAAGTGTTTTTGTCGCCCTCTTCCTCGTTGTCTACCTTTGTCAGTTATATCAGTTGTCGCAGGGACCCGACGCGTATAGCGCCTTCACGCAAAAGCTCAGTTCGCCCGGCTGGATTCTTTTCCACTTGGTGGCGCTGCTGTTCGCGCTGTACCACAGCTTTACGTGGTTTCAGTCGAGCGCCGTTGTCCTGCCACTGCGCATCGGCGAGCGTTTGATTTCCCGGCCGATCGTTACGGCGCTGCACGTCGGCGCCTGGGCGATCGTCTCGGTCGTTGTTCTAGTTCTATTCCTTGCGCTTAAGAGCTGAATTATGGCGACAGAAAAAACCATCGAACCGCTCTGGTGGGGGCTCTTCTCCGCCGGTGGCGTAGTAGCCGCATTCTTAGTTCCCATTCACATCATTCTAGTTGGCTTCGCGGTGCCACTGGGCTGGACTACCGACACCGGGGCGTTGTACCGCCTCTGGTGGGTAAAGCTTTATCTCTTTGTCCTGATCGTTCTGCCCCTCTATCATTGGGCTCATCGCTTCTACTTCACTCTCAATGACACGGGGCTCAAAGCAATCAATAAACTCCTCGCCGTGCTAACGCATCCTCTTGGAGTTGCCCGGTTTCAACGCTGTCGCTACCACCTTTCTCCTTGGGGTTGATCGACTATAGGCGGGACTAGCTAAGCTAGATCCGCTCAAGGAGGAGTTGTTAATCTCTATTACAAGCTGCTGCGACTCTATCCACCAAAGACTAGCCAAGTAGCGGCGTACTCGGCTAGCCTGTCGAATATCGCTGGGTAAGTCGACCCGGAGGCTAATGGCGCTCACGCCGCCGCAGGTATAATTTGACCCAATAGTCGTAAAGCGAAGAAACGGTAAATTTCTCGGTTAATGCTTTTTTTAGGGCCGACTCGTATTCGATCGCGATATCCTGTCCTTGAATCGTCACACCCAGCAGGCGCCCCTGTTTCTGATCCACAAATGCTCCTACAGCACGAAGAATTTGGGATAGAGTATTGGCTTCCGGGCTTCCCCCGGTCCCTCTTCTTTGGATTTGGGCTTCTGAGTCCATGCGCATGATATCGTCATGCGAATAATGAAGTTCCAAAACCCCGGAGATTGGTTGGGATTCGGGCGCCGACTTTTTGCGGCGAAATATCTGCCACGTCACATGCAGCGAAATATTGGCCGCGGGGGGTTGCCGCTCCTGGCGTTTTTGGGCGCGTACAGATACGCCCGCGTCCTCGACTTTGAGAGAAAGCGACTCAATCTGAAGCGCTTCCAGCATTTGGCCGACTGGGCGAAGTAGTTGAGAAAAACTATAATTCGGCGCCATGGAGAGCCGGTCTATTTATTAATCAAATTGTAGGGTCGCGGATGGGTTAAGCCGTTGTGGTAGGGCCCGCCTGGCAGTCGACCGTTCGTTTTTTATACATGCGTACCCACTGATCATAAAGCAGGGGCATAGCAAATTCTTCAGTCGCTTTCTTACCGTCTGGTAAGGCGTATTCCACGGTGACCATTTGATCTTCCTTCGACACAGAAGCCATAGAGCCGCGCTTCTGATCTAGCATACTTCCGATAACGCGGAGAATTTGCGATACCGAGTGTGAGTCCGGAGTTCGTTTGTCGACTCGCCGCAGCTCGCGCCCCTCTATTTCGAGCCGTTCGATATCCGTTGGCGTCAAATGCCATTCAAATACACCGGCAGCCAATCGAAGCGCATCTTCTTTATCCAAGGATGCAGCGTGGCCTAAATGCAACTCGGCGAGAAAAGCCCTTTCTCTCGGAGTCAACTGGGCACGATTTCTGGTCTTGTCTCGTATGACGAAGCCATCGCTGTCGGGTTTAACTGCGAAGGAATCGATGCGCAATGATTCGAGCATCTGTCCTATGGGTCGCAGCAATGCCGCATACGTAAAGTCTTCAATCATCGGCTATCCCTCGCGAATTTTCCACTCGCCACCCAACGACGCTACTGGGTTACGCGTTCGGCTCTCTGCAGGTACATTCTCACCCAAAGATCATACAACTCGCCAACCGCAAGCGTTTCTTTCAGAATACTCCCTAAGGATGTCTTATATTCGACGGAAATGGAGTCGGCGTCGCGAGAAAGACGGAGCAGATGGGCACGTTTCTGATTGAGATATGCGCCGATACTACGCAGCACTTGTGACAAGCTCGCGCCATCCGGCATCCTATGAGGATCGACTCGTTTAGCCCGTCCCTCTTCCTCAAGACGATCGACATCCTTAAAATTATACTGCAATTCGATTGGCGACAGAACCTGTGTGTTGCTCCACTGGTGACGGGAACGATCACCGGAGTTGGTGGCATCGGGCGTTGCCCCCCAGATAGCATTTAGTTTGTCCGCCGTGACGAGATCGTGAGAAAGTTCCGGGTGCGCGTTCACTAAAATACCTCGGACGTAGAAACCTTCCTCTACCGTTTCCAGCCCAAAGCTCTGCAAGTTCAACGTCTCCAAAGCTTGGCCTAGAGCGCGCAGAGGCTGTGCATAGTTTGTCATCCCACTCATCAAACCCCCTCCGACTGCGGTGATTTCGTCCTGAATAAGTGACATCCGCTACCCCCGATTTGGCTGGCTAGAAAGATTGTATAACTGGTTTTTACCCGTCAATCCGAAAATTGTCAAGAAAATTAAGGACCTTATAGCAAGTAACTCGAAAGTGTTTGATCAGTCGAATTGCGGTCTGTATCCCGCTTGTTAGGCAAAAAATCCCAAATTTAGCAAAAGGTTCTTAAGTGATGTATCGCGTCACAACCGGCACATGCGCCCAAATCAAAGTCGTTGAAAAAACAAATTAGCTTGCATCACGCAAAATTTGGCTATGAATAGCGACCTGATCAAATCGATCGATGCGGATTTTAATGAAAGTTCCGCGAGCATGGCCTGCTAGTTTTTCCGCAAGCGAAAACCCACGGCGGCTTGAACCGGCTCCTGCCTGGAAGCATCCTGACCCGGAGCTTGAGCTGGCACTGGCTCTTGATCGACCTTAAGTCCGGCGAGCTTAATTTTTAATCTCAGGTTATTGGCACTGTCCGCGTTGATTAACGCTTGATCTAAAACAATACTCCCGTCCCTGTACATGGCGAAGAGCGCCTGATCGAAAGTTTGGCACCCTTCCTGGATGCCCTGTTCCATCGCTTCTTTCAAGATATCGACCTGGCCCTTTTTGATCAGATCTTTGATGCGCGGCGTGTCCATCAAGATCTCCAATGCCGCCACCCGTTTGCCATCCACCGATGGGATTAACCGCTGCGAAACAATCGAACGTAAATTCAGGGAAAGCTGCAAGTAAATCTGCGAATGCCGTTCGATCGGGAAAAAATTCATGATTCGCTCGATGGCCTGGTTGGCGTTGTTGGAGTGGAGTGTGCCGAGGCACAGATGGCCGGTTTCAGCAAAGGTGATGGCCGCCTCCATCGTTTCCGTGTCGCGAATCTCGCCGATCAAGATAACATCCGGTGCTTGGCGCAAGGTATTCTTAAGCGCCGACTGAAATGAATGGGTGTCGAATCCGACCTCGCGTTGGGTGACAATCGATTGCTTGTGCCTGTGCACGAATTCAATCGGATCTTCGATCGTTATGATGTGGCCGGCCTCATGGGAATTTCGATGATCGATCATCGCCGCCAATGACGTCGATTTACCGGAACCGGTGGCGCCGACAACTAAAACTAGGCCGCGCTTGGTCATGACGATGTCCGAGAGAATAGAGGGCAAGCCCATCTCCGCCACCGACATGACATCAGCCTTAATGCGCCGAATCACCAGGCCGACAGAGCCGCGCTGCTGCAAAATATTAACGCGGAAACGGGACACGCCGGGAAGCGACATCGCCATATTCATTTCCAGCGACTGGGTGAATTCTCGTTGTTGCTTTTCATTCATGATCGCGTGGGCGATTTCTCGAACCTCGTCGGGAGAAAATGCATGATCCCCTCTCGCCTCGATTTTCCCCTGCACACGGTACATCGGTGGTTTGGCCACCGTGAGATAAAGATCCGACGCCTCCATCTCGACCATCGTTTTAAAAAAATCCTGAATATTTACTTGGGTCATCCTAGTCAGGCTCTCTGCGGAAGCTCACACGCGACCACCGACAATCGCGGCGGGCCCGGCGGCGCCGAAAAGATTCGGATTCATACTCTTCGACTGGGCCTCTTCCCGAGTCACCAACCCGCGCGTGACGAGGTTCGTCAAGGCCATGTCCATGGTTTGCATACCGTCTTTTTGGCTCACCTGCATCGTGCCGGGAATCTGGTGGATTTTGCCCTCTCGAATAAGATTGCGCACCGCGGTGGTTCCCGTCAGAATCTCCAGCGCCGCGACGCGCCCTCCCGACTTTTTCTTGAGCAGAGTTTGCGTGAGCACGGCTTCGACCGATTCAGCGAACTGAGCGCGAATCTGAGCCTGTTGGCTTGGCGAGAACACGTCGATGATACGGTCAACCGTTTTCGGCGCGCTGGAAGTGTGTAGCGTGCCGAAAACGATGTGACCCGTCTCAGCCGCCGTCAAAGCCAGCTGTATCGTTTCCAGATCGCGCATTTCACCAACCAAGATGATATCAGGGTCTTCGCGTAGGGCGGCCCGCAGCGCATTGGCAAACGAGTGAGTGTGCGGACCGAGTTCTCTTTGGTTGACTAAGCACTTCTTCGATTGGTGCACGAACTCGATCGGATCCTCGACGGTCAATATGTGGCCCTCAAACGAACTGTTCAGATAGTCGACCATAGCGGCCAGAGTCGTTGATTTGCCGGAACCGGTTGGGCCAGTCACCAGAATCAAACCTTTCTCTTTGTCGCACATCTGCTTGAGTATGGGCGGCATGCCGAGTTCTTCGAGGGTCAGGATTTTTGTCGGAATCGTTCGAAAGACCGCGGCCTCGCCCTTTCTTTGTCTGAAAACGTTGACGCGAAACCGCGCCAGCTGATTTAGTTCAAATGAAAAATCGCACTCATGAGTCTCTTCAAAGACTTTCCGTTGCGCGTCGTTCATAATGTCATAAATCAGCGCGTGGACTTCCTCCTTGGTCAAAGGAGGATTTTCAAGTTTCTTTAAATCACCGTCGATACGTATGAGCGGCGGCTCGCCGGCGCTCAGATGGCAATCAGATGCTCCATGTTCCACACCGAATTCTAAGAGTTGGGTGATATCCATAAAGATCGACTCCCATCGAATTGCGTAACGATTTTATTATATCGGTTTAGAAGCTGTAAAGATTATTGTCCGCTGACAATATCAGCAATTACAGTACCAATTCTAAGCGAAATCTTACGATGACCGGACCTGAGCGTCGCTGTCAAACGGAAAAATATTGATTTTATATTTAAAAGCAGATACTTATGGGATGTTTTTGTGGTTCTTCATATCTATGGCTGCGCACAAAGTCGCACTCGTAACGGGTGGCGGTTCGGGAATTGGAAAGGCGATCGCGCTACGATTGGCACAAAACGGTGCGAAAGTGGCCATAGCTTCACGGAACTTGGCCCGTGTCGAAAGAGCCGCTGAAGAGTTCCGAAACCGCGGCTTGGCGGCTCTCGCTCTGCCGATGGATGTGACCCAAAAAACCGACGTGGAGCGGGTGATCACCGCAATCGTATCTCAATGGGGCGCATTGCACATCCTCGTTAACAATGCCGGCATATCGGGACTCAGTATGATCGATGACCCCGACGACAGTAAGTGGTTCGACATCGTCGAAACCAACCTTAACGGTTTGTTTCTCGTCACTAAAGCGGTGCTTCGACACATGCCAGAACAAGCCGGCGGACGGGTTATCAACATTTCCTCGGTCCTAGGAAAATTCGGAGTGCCGGGCTATACGGCTTACTGCACGACGAAACATGGCATGATTGGTTTCACCCGGGCCCTTGCTTTGGAAGTCGTCGGCCGAGGAATAACGGTCAACACGATTTGTCCCGGGTGGGTGGACACCGAAATGGCGACGCTCGGCATAAAAGAGACGGCTGTACTCCAGGGAATGACGCCGGAAGAGTTCAAGGCACAGGCAATCGCCGCCGTCCCCATCCAAAGATTTCTAGAAGCAAACGAAGTAGCCGAGCTCGTTGCTTATATCGCCTCAGACGCTGCCTCGGGAATCACCGGGCAGGCGATCAACATTTGCGGCGGTCAGACGATGGTATGAACGTATCTTATCAATGTTCTTGACCAACCGGTCGGATCACAGGCATCCTCGGTCTCCTTTAGCTAACCGTCTAAACGCCGAGTGTTTCAACTCATCGAATAAAGAACATCATCGTGAGCGCTCACACGATCATTGTCCGCAATCCTGCGACTCTCGAGACGGTTGCCGAATTGCCCGTCGCGCAAGCGACGGATGTCGCCGCTGCCGTTGGCCGCGCTCGCGTAGCGCAGGCCGCTTGGCAAACAACCAGTTTTACTGAGCGCGCAGGATTGCTGTACAGGTTACGGGATCTCTTGCTCGACGAGGGCGACCGACTCGCCGATATATTGACCGCCGAAACCGGCAGGCCACGCGCCGAAGTTTACGGCAACGAGCTTTTCTATCTCTGCGACGCCATCGGCTCTTGGGCAAAAAGGAGTGCCGACTATCTGCAGCCGGAAAAAATCCGTCCGCATTTTCCTCTGCTCAAAACTAAAAAAGTGGTTTCCGCCTATGCGCCGCGCGGTGTGATCGGTATCATCAGTCCGTGGAATTTTCCATTGACAATGACCCTGGGAGAAGCGCTGCCGGCGCTGATGGCGGGAAATGCCGTAGTCATCAAGCCTTCCGAGCTAACGCCACTTTCAGCGATTTTTGGCGCTGACATCGCGCTCCGGGCCGGCTTCCCTGAGAATCTCGTCCAAGTCGTCGTCGGCTACGGTGCGACCGGCGACGCACTGGTTGATCATGCCGACATGATCGCGTTTACCGGAAGCGTAGAAACCGGCAAACAGGTAATGCGGCGAGCGGCGGATCGATTGATCCCCGTTTCATTGGAGCTCGGCGGCAAAGATCCCATGGTCGTCCTGAAAGACGCCGATCTGGACCGCGCCGTGGGCGCGTGTGTTTGGGGCGCGCTGATGAATTGCGGCCAAATCTGCACGTCCATCGAGCGGGTTTACGTCGAGGCGCCGATCTATGAACAGTTCGTCGACAAAGTCGTGAAGCGTGTTCGTGCGATTCGCCAAGGACAGAGCAGGGACGAAGTCGATGTCGGCAGTATGACCTCGGAAGCACAACTAAAAAAAGTCGCGGCGCAGGTCGACGAAGCTGTTGCCAACGGAGCAAAGGCGCTCACCGGCGGCCGCCGCAATCCAAGTTTAGCGGGATACTATTATGAGCCGACCGTGCTTATCGATGTCAATCATTCCATGGCCGTTATGAGCGAGGAAACCTTTGGACCGGTTATCCCGATCATCAAGGTTGATGACGTCGACGAAGCGCTGCGCTTGGCAAATGATTCGCGCTACGGATTGAGCGGCAGCATTTTTTCCCGCGACAAAGCCGCCGCATGGCGTCTCGCCGACGGTCTTCAATGCGGTTCCGTGTCTATTAACGATAGTTTAGTAAGCTTCATCGTCGCCGACGCGCCCATGGGCGGTTGTAAGGACAGCGGTTTCGGTTATCGCCACGGCGCCGAAGGAATCCGCAAGTTTTGTCAGCAAAAAACTGTCGTCATCGACAGATTCGGACTCAAGGAGGAATTCCCCTGGTACCCCGCAACAGAAAAGAAAGCGAAGCAAATTCGTCATCTCCTCAACCTGTTGTGTCACTCCGGCTTAAGCCACAAATGGCGCGCACTAAGGGGGCTAATGCGCAGTTAGGCGCCCTTGAACTCATAAAGCGATTCATCTAAGAAAGTGTGATACCGTTCCCAGTGATTCAATCAGAGGAGAATTTTCATGGCCAAAGATCTACCGAGCTTTATCGCCCAAGAAGGCGCGAAGAGAGAAGGCTCAGTCATTCGTGAGAAGAATTTCATCGACGCCAACAATTATGAAACCGTTGCCTATCTGAAACACCTCGATGTCCGCAATGAACCGAAAATGGTCTTGTTCGAAAATGTTCCCGCTTTAAACGGCCAGAAATCCGGGTTCCCGATGTTTTACAACCCGTGGGTCACGCGGCAATACGTCGCCGACTCCTTGGACATGGGCGACATTAAGTCGCCTATGGAAGTCAGCCTCGAAGTCGCCAAGCTCGAACAACAGCAAGGCAAGGTCGAAGTTATTGCGCCTGAAAAAGCGCCCGTCAAGGAAGTTGTGCTCACCGGTGACAAGGCCGACCTGAGAGTTCTGCCGATGCCGATGCACCAAAAAGGCGACGCCGGTCCTTATCACACGATGACCTGCGCGATGAAGGGGTTGAATGCAGATTTTTACGACATCACGTTCACGAAAAATAAATTCCACGATCCACAGCACATGAGCTTCTCCGCGCACAAACATCACCATCTGGAAGCTATGGCCTGCGAATATGAAGAAAAGAATCTGCGTGCGCCGGTGATCGTCATCTTGGGACACCACCCGGCATTCTACCTCTCCTCCTGTGCCATGACCGCTATGGGGAACAACGATTATCTAACCGCATCGGCGTTTTTGAAGGAGCCCCTTCGGTTAACCCCGTCAACGACCTGGGGCGATAAATTCATGGTTCCGGCGGATGCTGAAGTGATCATCGAAGGCGAGATTTTACCCGGCGTGCGCAAGTCGCAAAACCCCTTTGGCGAGATTCTCGGTTATGCCCAACCGAAAATGGACGTGCCGGTCATCGAAGTGACCGCGATCACCCACCGTCGCGGCGGCATCGTCGAAGATTTCTGGCCCGGCCACATGGATCACTGGAATCTCGGCAGCATTCCCAAAGAAGGCAGCACTTACAACGTGATCAGGAAAAATGTCCCCGGGATCCAAGCGATTCATCTACCAGCCTCGGGCTGCGGCCGGTGCATCTGCTACATCTCGATCAAAAAGGAATTCGAAAACGAGCCCAATAAGGCCGGCATGCAGGCGTTCGTCGAGATGCCGAATCTCAAACTCGCGGTCATTGTCGACGAGGACGTCGACGTCTTCAATGAACGCGAAGTGATGTGGGCGGTTGCCACCCGCGTGCATTGGGACAAGGATATCGAGATCATCCGCGAAGTGCAGAGCTTCCGCGGTTGGCTGGGCGACACCGTCGCGATCATCGATGCCACGATACCGTTGAACTCGAAGGCCGAATGGCCGGTGCGCAACGAAATCGAGTCGGCGGCGTTCGAGCGGGTCGCCAAGTTCTTTAAGTAAAAGGAACGCCCAATGGCAGATAAGATCAAATTTATTTATAAGGCGACGTGAACGACTTGCCGCAAAGCAAGAAGTTTCTTGCAAGCAAAAAAAGCCGATTTCGAGGAGCGGGAATACGGCAAAAATCCGTTCACCGAAAAGGAACTGCGCGAGCTCATCGGCGATGAACCGATCGAGCGTTTTCTGAATACCAGAACGCCGCTTTATCGAGAAAAAAACATGAGGCAAAAGCCGCCCTCGAAAGACGAGGCGATCAAGCTGATGCTCAAAGACGCCAATTTGCTCAAACGCCCCGTCATCATCAAGGGCAAGCAGAAGCTCACGGGCTTCAACGAAGCCGAAGTCAAAGCACTTCTTTAAATGCTCGCGCCGGTCGGCCGTACCTCCGGCGCGTTCTTGCAGCGCAGCGCACCGCTTCCGCATGAAAACCAACGGCGAATCGAAGCGGAAAACAGCCGAGCCCTCGTCCAATTTGAAATCGATTACATGGGGCGCGGTCCAAAAGAAGCGCGCACCTATATTATCGAGGACATGCTCGTCGTCAGACTCAAGGGTGTATTGACGGCGAGCTGGTTAAGAAAGCGCACGATCCTCATCGAAAAAGCGAAGCCGCTTCTCTATCAGGTCGTCGGCGACATTTCCGGCACGAAGATCTTGGACTTGCATACCGACATCAGCACCGCTTCAGGCGAACGGGTCTTTGTCTTCACGTTGGAATCCAATCTCGAGAGGCTGTTGGGGCGTCGACGGGAGTCTTGACATCCGCGGCTGCAATTTTTATTAAAGTATCCGTCTGACGATCTCCCGAAGGGTTGGCGTTAACTGACCTCAACCAGTTGGGAAATAGGCCGACCTAAGAAACTTCGTCTGGATCCTAGCTTCCGGGGTTGGATTTCTTGCGCTGATAATCGGAGTGGATTCGCTCAAGATTAAGCGAGAGAAAAAATAAGTTTTCCATCCTTGCTCCTGCCAAACCGAGATCGCGTCGTCGAGGCGCCCGCCCTCGGCGACGCAGTTCCTTTCATGTGGCGCTTTCCGCGGACTTGCCCCGTGTGCCGACGCGGCGGAAGAACTCCGCGTCGGCCTTTTGCTTCCTAAGTTCTCGCTCCTCAGATCTTAGATTCCAGCATTCATAAATTGACACTAACACGACGATATGGTCTGGATAGAAGTTGTCTCGGTGCAGCCTCCACGCTACCAAACATAATATGCATGCCGAAATGAGAAGAAAGGTTCAGGATCATGACTGAAGCAACCCTATCCGGACTGAAACTTTTTAACCGCGGTAAGGTCCGCGATATTTATGATCTAGAAGATAAGCTCTTATTAGTCGCGAGCGATCGTATCTCTGCCTTCGACGTGATCCTACCCACGCTGATCCCCGATAAAGGCAAAATACTCACGGCCATGTCTGAATTCTGGTTCGGCATCATCAAAGATATCGTGCCTCACCATCTGCTCACGACCCGTGTCGAAGAATTCCCGGCCATCTGCGAACCGCACAAAGCCGAGTTAGCAGGCCGATCGATGCTCGTCAAAAAAAGCCTGCCCGCGCCGGTAGAATGCATCGTCCGCGGTTATCTGGCCGGCTCGGGCTGGAAAGATTACCAGCAAACTGGCGCGGTGTGCGGCATACCACTGCCGAAAGGAATGGTAGAAGCATCACGGCTGGCCGAGCCGATCTTCACACCTTCAACGAAAGCCCCAGTGGGCGCCCACGACGTCAATATTACGTTCGACGAAATGATCGGCAAAATCGGCCGGCAACGAGCCGAAAAGATGCGCGACGCAACTATCGCGATTTATTGCCGGGCGCGCGACCTAGCGGAAAAAAAAGGTATCATCATCGCCGACACCAAGCTCGAATTCGGTATCGAAGGCGACAATATCATACTGATCGACGAGGTGCTTACTCCCGATTCGTCCCGCTTTTGGCCGGCGGACGGATACACGCCGGGAAAAACACCCGATAGTTTCGACAAGCAGTTCGTGCGCGACTATCTGCTCAATCTGCCGTGGGATATGAAATCGCCGCCACCTGCGCTACCGCCGGAGATAATCAGGAAAACCCAGGAAAAATATCTTGAGGCGCTCAGGCGCCTAACCCGCTAGATCGAACAACAGCTACGCGCGCCCTTGACCGGCGCGTGGGAAACGCCTGCTTGCCGCGCGGGGAAAGTTTGGTCGCAAGTTTGGTTATTCTCAGAGCCCCTGATCGATAACATTGGCGCAGAACCCCTTCGATGAATCGTCGCGCTGCACGCTCGTCGTAATCGTGCGGTATGTGGATAAACCCAAACGCTATGTTTAACTTTTCGCGGGCGATTTCGCGCAGGATCACGTACATCGAATAGTTACACACATAATCACCCGCGTACTTCGAGACCTTCGCCCACCGGCCCGCCTTCACTTTAAGAGTCGTTGGCAGTTGCTTGCGTTCCCTTGCAAAGATTGGTCTTTGTTTCTCCGCTTTGCCGGGCCTTCGACGGTTGACCGCCTTCGTTTCGACTTCAATTCCGCGCCGCGAGCTTTGTCCGAGACCGAGCACGATATCCGGGCGATGCTTCTTGAGCGCTTGGACGAATAGCGCGCGCTGGAACCGAACTGGAAATACTACGGTTTTAAGATCCGCTGTGGCGGGTAATAACTTGATGATTTTCGCGGTGATGTTCTCGCGAAATTGCCGATAGGGACCGAAGCCGTAGATCAGTATCCGCATAGCGCTCTTTCACCGATCTATTGAATCACGCCCCAGCGCAAGACAAACCGTGAGAATAAAATAAGACTGGCCGGCATTAAGCCGGGCAGTGGAGAAAGAAACTGCAAACGAGAGAAATGGCCTACTCTTTCGGCGCCGCCCGCATAATCACGCCGGAAGAATCCCCCGCGGTGGTCGATCCGACTTCCTGGTAGATCTTCGCTCCCGTCTTTTTGAACTCTTCTGCCTTTTCGTGCATGCCGGCCTGGAGCGCGGCTTGTTCCTCCAAGCCCTTCTGAGCGGCGTACTCGCGCACGTCTTGGGTGATCTTCATGGAGCAGAAATGCGGTCCGCACATCGAACAGAAGTGCGCCACCTTGGCGCCCTGCGCCGGTAAAGTCTCGTCGTGGAATTCACGTGCGGTCTCGGGATCCAAGCTAAGATTGAATTGATCTTCCCAACGGAACTCGAAGCGCGCCTGGCTCAATGCGTCGTCGCGCATCTGCGCGCCGGGATGCCCCTTGGCCAAGTCGGCGGCGTGAGCCGCGATCTTGTAAGCGATTACGCCGTCCTTGACGTCTTTTTTGTCTGGCAAGCCGAGATGTTCTTTGGGCGTCACATAGCAAAGCATCGCGGTGCCGTACCAGCCGATCATCGCCGCGCCGATAGCGCTAGTGATATGATCGTAGCCGGGAGCGATGTCCGTTGTCAGCGGGCCGAGGGTATAGAACGGCGCCTCGTGGCAGACTTCCAGCTGCTTGGTCATGTTCTCGTGAATCAAGTGCATCGGCACGTGGCCGGGCCCCTCGATCATCACTTGGACGTCGTGTTTCCAGGCGATTTCGGTCAATTCGCCCAATGTTTCCAGTTCGCCGAACTGCGCTTCGTCATTGGCATCGGCAATCGATCCCGGACGCAGGCCGTCGCCCAAGGAGAACGACACGTCGTAGGCTTTCATGATGTCGCAGATCTCTTCGAAATAGGTGTAAAGAAAATTTTCCTGGTGATGCGCCAGACACCATTTTGCTAAAATCGAACCGCCGCGAGAAACGATACCCGTTACTCGATTGGCCGTGAGTGGCACGTAGCGCAACAACACGCCGGCATGAATCGTGAAGTAGGACACGCCCTGCTCGGCTTGTTCCACCAGAGTGTCACGGAAAATTTCCCAGGTCAGCTCTTCAGCTTTGCCGTCGACTTTTTCCAAAGCTTGATAAATCGGTACGGTGCCGATGGGCACCGGGGAATTGCGCAAGATCCATTCGCGCGTCTCATGAATATTTTCGCCGGTGGACAAATCCATCACCGTATCGGCGCCGCACCGAGTCGCCCAAATCATCTTCTCGACTTCTTCTTCAATCGACGAAGCGACCGCAGAGTTGCCAATGTTGGCATTGATCTTGACTAGAAAGTTACGGCCGATGATCATCGGCTCTGCTTCGGGATGGTTGATGTTCGCCGGGATGATGGCTCGGCCGCGCGCGACCTCATCGCGGACGAATTCTGCAGTGACAAATTGCGGTATCGAAGCACCGAAGTTATAACCCGCGTGCGTTCGGCCCGCCGCCCCTTTGGCGCCGTGTTCCAGCGCTTTCTCGCGGCCGATGTTTTCGCGTATCGCGATATACTCCATCTCCGGCGTAATGATGCCTTTCCTGGCGTAGTGCATCTGGCTGACGTTGCAGCCTGTCTTCGCGCGGAGGATCGGCCGGCGTGCCGCGTCGGGGAATCGCTCCGTCGATACATGCTTGCCATTCCCGTTCTTGCCGGCGGGCGGTTGATAGCTCGGTCCCGCCAATTGTTCGACATCGCCACGGGAAAGGATCCAATCTGACCGCAGCGGCTTTAAACCCTGACGAATATCAGTGTCGATATTCGGATCCGTGTATGGCCCCGAGGTATCGTAAACGGTGAGCGGCCCGTGGATTTGATCGCTATTGCCGTTGTGAACGGCGCCGGCGCTCGACAAGTGGATCGCTCGCATAGCGACCCCGACGTCCGGCCGCCGTTGACTTTGAACGTAAATCTTATGTGACGCCGGCAGAGGTTTGCTGGTGATAATATTTGTCTGGGAGCCATTCGTGGAGTTTGACATGACAAGCCCTCCTTCGGATTCAGCAATTATCGAAACACATGGTTAGACGTGCCGGTAAGGTTTGACGTATTCTTCGTAGAGGCCTTCTTTTCCCTTCTCGGCGAGATCCTCGGAACGTTTCATTAAAACCTCTTTAGTCTCAACGAATTCTTTTCGACCGAAACCGAGGTTGCCCGGATGCGTGCCGGAGTCCATGCGAACGGCGTCGCACGGGCAGGCTTCGACACAATAGCCGCAATAAATGCAACGTAGCGTGTCGATGTCGTAGCGAATCGGAAATTTTTCCACCGACCTGTCCGGATACTCGCCGGCCTCGATGTAGATACATTCGGCCGGACATGCCGTCGCGCACAGAAAGCACGCCGTGCACTGTACCGAACCATCGTCTTTGAGCGTGAGCCGGTGGCGGCCACGATACGTATCCGGATAAGGCAAGCGCTCTTCGGGGTATTGTACGGTGATTGCCGCCGAGGCGTTCCGGGCCAACCCGAACACTTGCAAGACGTGAATTCCCAAGTTACGCCAGAATCGATAGCCTGTAACCGTCAGGCCGCGAATGACCTCCGGGAAATAGAGCCGTTCCCAGAGAGACATTTCTTCGATACGTTTCATGAGCCGTTCCTAAGAGACTGTGGCACCCGGTGGGATTATCGGTTGTTCGCAACGGACAGCCGTTTCGTCTCAACTCCTGCGCTCGAAATAAGTTATAGTCCATTACCGAGGGATGTCAAGGAACAGAAACGGCAAATTACTTTGCAATTTTCAGCTATTCCGAGTCGTATTGGATAATAGAATAGACCGGATGAGGCTGCAGTTTTTCCCGGCCCCTAAGGAACGAAAGTTCGATCACGAAAACGCACTCGACCACGACTCCGCCAAGTTTCGTGACCAATTCGGCGGTCGCCGCGGCTGTGCCGCCGGTCGCGATTAGATCATCCGCGATAATGACCCGCGCCCCGCGCTCAATCGCGTCAATGTGAATTTCCAACTTGTCCGTACCATATTCCAGCTCGTAGCTCGCGCTGTGAGTCTCATAGGGCAGCTTTCCCGGCTTGCGTACGACACTAAATCCCGCACCCAACTTGTAAGCCAACGCGGCGCCGATGATAAAGCCACGCGATTCAATGCCCAGGACGGTATCGATTTTTTGCCCACGATAACGATCCGCGAAAAGATCAATCGTTTTGGCGAACAATGCCCCTCGCGCCAGCAAGGGCGTGATGTCTTTGAAGGCAATTCCCGGCTTCGGAAAGTTTGGTATGTCCCGAATTGCCTGGCGGATACTCACCATATCATTGCTCATCTTCGTTAGCCTTCCCTCATACAGTATGCAATTTGAAATGGGTGATTCGAAATTGTGAGTCTAGCGTGTACCAGCCCCACACCCGCCAAGCGGTTTCAAGGACAGCTTCAAGTTTTTGTTTCGGCGCCCCGCCACAGATGTTCATTTCGCCGGACCAACCGACTACCGACCGCGTTCGTTCTGTTAGCTTCGCGGACTCTATCACGGGTCCCGGCGATTAGCCGTTGGGGGCAAATTATCGAATGTCGGCGCGCAGCACAACTGCGGCAAGTAGAGCGTTGGATCTTGCGCCGCATTGTTCTTACGGATTTCGAAATGCAAATGCGGACCGGTAACCCGACCGGTACTGCCGACCTTGGCAATCACTTCGCCACGTGAGACCTGCTGGCCTTCGCGCACCAAGTTGATCTGATTATGCGCGTAAACCGATACGATCCCACCGGCGTGGCGAACGATCACGATGTTTCCATAGCCGCGCAGCTGATCACTGTAAACCACCTCGCCCTGTTCCACCGCCACAATCGGTGTACCTTCCGGTGCACCAATGTCGACACCGTCATGAAAGCTTCCATTCCTCGGACCGAAACCGGAATTGATCGTACCGCTTGTTGGCGCCACCAGCGCGTCAACGGCTTGATCCGGCGTCGGCGCGGTGCTGCGGGGCACGGAAACTGACTCCGCGGGCGTGATGGTATCAACCGGCAGTTGCCGCGGCGCGCCAGGAATAAATATACGCTGTCCGATGCGAATATGGCCTGCGTCTCGGATAGAGTTGATGCGCGCCAACTCCTCGAGCGGCACATCGTACGCTTTGCTGATCCGAAACAGGTTATCGCCCGGCTTCACGACGTGATAAATGCCTTGCGATCGACCTGTAACGTGTGGCGGCTGAGACACCGTCCGCGGGGCGCAACTCGACAGCAGCGACAACGAAAGATTGAGTCCTAAAATCACTCTGAAGTGGAATTTCATCGGTCAAGCTGTGGCACTGACCTGTGTAGGGGAAAAGTATAAAGTATATTGAGATAATTCGCCTAGCCGGATAATCGCCGGAACACGACGTTCGCTGCTCCGTCAATCCCGCCAACCGTATTTACCGAACAGCTTGACAAATTTGCATTCACCGAGCTGCTCCTGCTCAAGTCCGGATCGCGTGCGGGTCATGCGCAACAGGGTTTGGTTCTGTTCATCACCGACTGGAATCACTAGGCGGCCGCATGAAGACAGCTGGTCAAGGAGCGGCTTGGGCGTGGACGGCGATCCAGCGCTGACGATGATCGCATCATAGGGGGCGTGCTCCGACCAGCCGATCGTGCCATCGCCGACGTGAAGCGCGATATTTTGATATTCAAGTTGATCCAACAAAATCCGCGCCTTACGCGAGAGAACGCGAAGCTTCTCGACGGAAAAGACATTGAAGCAGAGCTCCGCAACCAACGCGGTTTGGTAGCCTGAGCCCGTGCCAACCTCAAGGACTTTTTCATCGCCGTTCAGCGCGAGCGCCTCAGTCATTCGCGCCGTCATGTAAGGTTGGGACAGCGTCTGTTTCTCGCCGATGGGCAGAGCGCTGTCATCGTAGGCCCGATTAACGATTCCAGGATCCACGAACAAATGCCGCGGAATCCGCCGCAAGGCGGCGATCACTCGTGCATCCGTGATACCACGCGCGACAATCTGCTCCTGAACCATTCGTTCCCTGGCCCAGGTAAAGTCGTGGGGACTTCCTTCGGAGAGTTTCACTGTCGCAGAAAAAATTAGGGTGAGGGAAAAACTATATTATGAGATGCCAACCCCGCTCGTGCGACGATGTCGACGCGCAGTGCCTTAATAGAGAGTACGCTTTTAATAGATAACCCCCGACGCACCGAACTATAACATACCACAGGATCGCTCGCCAGAAACGCAGACTGTACGAAACGAGAAGAGGATTCAGAATTATACGATGATTGACAATCGGCCAGGCAAGCCCGGCGCCCAGGGACAGGAGTTGGAGACGTCTCAAAGTAAAATGATTCACATCCGGCTCTCGTCTCTTAGTTCGCGCAACCGCCACGCAATAACATCTGACGCAGTTTCACCCGGCAAGGCAGCGGGCAGACCGCCAGGATCGGCGCCAAGCTGCACGAGCTTCTCGCGCATAATGGCAAGATCTGCAAAAAGCCGCCGGTACTCAGCGATCGAAGCCGAGCATTCAATAAGTTTTTGATCGATGCCCCTGAGGCAGCCGTCGAGCGCTCGCTTCCGCTCGTCAAACACCCCATCGAGCTGCTGGCGGATCTCACAGGTTTGTTGATGCAGCGTCTCAGTGATGTGGGACAGATTTATTCTCATCTGCAGTACAACATCCATTAGCCGATCTACGGACTGTCCGCTCATCTTGCTCACTCCTGTTGCCCTTCAAGAAAACGGCAACTTGTTGAAGCCGGCCAGAAAGCACGGCTCACTCGTTGACACTCATGCCGAAAATACTAGGGAGTCATGTACCCCGCACACCTTTGCAAAGTCAAGTTTACCATTCTGGAGCAAATCGTCGACCGGCACACTAAAACGGCGAATGGTTCGACGCATCGCCGCGCCGTTGAAACGAAAGGCAAAAGAGAAACCTGCGATTCAGCGAGAACTACGGCGAGAAAGTGTATTGGACGGCTTACGCGGTCAGACGGATTTTGGGTTGCTGCTCTGGCAGTCGGTTTCGATCCTGATCAAAAGCGTCGGGAAAACGATAAATACGACCACGAACGAGCGTCGCGGAATTCTCTTTTTCCAGCGTCTGTCTGCGCCGATAAATACCTTTGGTAGCCCTGCACGGCATCTTCCAGGATCATCACCATGAGCCGGATCTCCGGCTCCAATGACGCCGGATATGGTGAACCGCCGGAGTATTGGGTCGTGAGGTCCGCATGAAATCTCGGGAACTCCCCCGCTTGCTCCAGGTTTTGAATATTCAGCGCTTTGAACATAATCGGGTGCAATCTTTTCGCCTGTCTAGCGCTCGGGATGACGAATCACTTTGTCGAATCGGCCTGGATCAAAGCATAACGTACCGGGTATTCTTCGATCACAAATTGTATGCCGATCAACGAAGCCGAATTCACGATCAGAGGTCCTTGAAGATTCACAGTGATATCTTCGACCCGCTTGCGCACAGTGACGGCCCGTTTGCCGGACACTCCTTCTTTCGGTTTGTCGATGACACCCAATACGCCGCGTAGGCGCCCCACGGTTTGGGCAAAAATCTGGCAGATTCTCCCCTCGCTTAAGCTGAGGATTTCGGCGATCTCCCGCAGGGTCATCTCTTCGTGATAGTACAGCGTCACGACTACGCGTTCGCGCTCGGGCAAGCCGTCGATCGCCGCCGCTAACTTCTCGATAAGCTCCTTGTTTTCGACGAAACTGAGAGGATCGAGAAACGTATTTTGCCAGAATTTTGGATTGGCGACGTCACGTTCGCCCTCCGATGCCACGGCGAGGTCGTCCAAGCTAAGCAAGGTTGCATCATTCACTTGTTGATCGAAGCGAAAATAGCGTTCGAGCGGGATTTCCAACTCTTTCGCCATTTCTTCGGCTGTGGGCTCGCGCACGAACTGGCCGGCAAGCTTTGCCCGCGCCGCTTCCATCTTGCGTCCCCAAGAACGCACCGAACGGCTCACCCAATCCAGGGACCGCAAACACTGCATGACTTCGCCCTGAATGCGGTAACGGGCGTAAACTTCGAATTCAACCCCGCGCTTGGGATCAAATCGATCCAGCGCCTCCAAGAGTCCGACAACGCCGGAGTGAATCAACGACTCCAGGTCGACGCCGGGCGGCAGCCGTCGATGAATTTTCTCGGCGACGAAGCGAACCAGCGGCAGGTATTTGGTGACCAGCTTCTCTTTCGCCGGATCGATCTTCGTGGCACGGATCGAACCCCCTTTTGACGCGGCTTTTTGTGGTGCTTTCATCCTTACGCTTTCCCGCCTTCAAGCATGCGGCGAAAGAAAAATTGTACGTTGCCTTTGGCTTTGATACTTTTTGCTCTACGGACGAATTGTTCGGCTACGGCAACGAAGGCTTGGGCCGATGGCGATGCGGCGGCTGCGTTCACCACCGTTTGCGCTTGCGCCACGGCGCGCAATAGTTGCGGGTCGCGCGGAATCCAGTCGAGAAAGTCGAGAGACACATTGAGGAATCTGAGCGCGGCCTCCGATAGCGTGGCGAAGAGCCGATGAGCCTCAGCAGCGCCGCTCACGGCGTTGGCGAGAATCAAGAAACGCTTCTGGTCGTAGCCCGACGCCAGGACCTTGATCAACGCGTAGGCGTCGGTGATCGAAGCCGGTTCGGGGTTCACGACCACGACAATTTCCTGGGCCGCGGTTGTGAAATAAGTCACAACATCGGAGATACCGCTTCCGGTATCTATCAAAACGATATCGAGCTCGTCCGTCATGACATCCAATTCGGTCAGCAATGCTGCCTTTTGCTCATGTCTCAACGCCGTGATTTCCTGGACGCCGCTGGCGCCGGGAAGAAGCAAGATCCCCTCCCGATTGGTGACGATGACCTTATCCAGCGACACGGCCCCGGCAAAAAAATCCGCCAGCGTAAACGTCGGCTGCACGCCGAGAAAAAGGTCGAGATTGGCGAGGCCGAGATTCGCGTCAATCGCCATCACGCGCTTTTTCATTTTCGTGATCGCCGTCGCAAGATTCGCGACGATGTTGGTTTTCCCTACGCCGCCCTTGCCGCTGGTAATGGCAAAAACCGGCGCCGGCGACAGTCGCGCCGCGCTACCCGCGCGGCCACGCCGAACGGGCGCAAGGCCAAGCCTAGACGTCGATCCAGCGGTTTTCCCGGCCATCGAAAGAGGTTCAAGCATCAAAATCATCCCCAGTGAGTAACAGACTGGAAAAAACTTCAGGTTTCGCTATCGCCAAATCGCCGGCAAAATTCTGCGCCACCGCCACCGCAGAGCACCACCCCTGCGCCGACGATGATAATGATCTTTTTCATAAAACTCTTGGCTTCGAACGTCGAGCAACCGATGTGCCAACGGAATCTTCGAGAGAAATCAATTGATTTGCCAGGTTAACATGCCGCCGACGCTAACTGACGCGTCAATTTCATCTCCGTGTGTGTCAGGATCTTGACGCTTTGCAACTCCGCCGCAACCTATTTATGGATAGCCGCACTGAGTAAATTAAGGGCCGCTGCGCTGCCGTTTGCGCCGCGAATACCTCTGCATAAACAAGCCGATCACAAATCAAGCCATCGGCGGGGAAATATTATTTGATCAACAGTTCGGCGCGCTTACGCAACAAAGAGAAAGCCGTCATCGCGCACTACTTTCGCGAGCCGGACGTGTTCAGCGGCTTGCGCGGCGTTATTCCGCGCGGCGGCGAGGACAAGCTCGGCGCCGGAATCATCCAGGCGCCGACGATGGAGGTATTGAGGGCCGCCTTGAAGGAAAGTTGAAAGAATTGGTTGGCGTTCAGGACCGGGTGCCGATCACAATCACCGAGGATGGCGTGCTTATCGAAATTATCGATAAAGACAAGCAGGCCTTCTTCGAGCTCAGCAGCGCGACGATCAAACCGGCGATGCGCAGGGTACTGGAATTGATCGTCAGGGAAACCAAAGACGCGCCCAAAGGCTTTGTTGGCGAGCCTGCGCTTACGTTACGCATCGTTGCCACCATTGAGAATAACGGGCAGCAACACTGCGGATATTTTAGGCTCTTCATCTGCATAAATTGCACCTACGCGATCGTTGCCGCCGCCTTGTTCAGAAAGGAATTTGCCTCTAACTTGTACCATAGAAAAAGAAAGCCGACCAAGGACAACGCGAAAGCTAAGAAACTATCTTTCTTCACCTGAGCATGACACTACGGGGAGCAACTCTCACGCCATCGACACAAGGTCAAAGATTTCTATCACCTAGAAAAGCCGCGGGGACTCCACGGTGTAACGAACCATGGTGGTGTGCCAAAGTCCGTCACCGACATTAGGTATCGTCACTAGGATGGAAGGGGCGCAGAATGGCAGTGGTTCTTTTCATATGGAAATTAATACTAGGCGCCTCATCCCTGAAGACCAGAATCACGAAAGCAACCGTCACGAATATTCCACTGAAAGCGTACATGAAAAACGGCATGAGCGAGCCAGTTGTGGCTAGATAGTCTCCCCATTGCACCATGAATCCTAGATAGAATGTGAACATATATGTTATCAACAAACAAACTCGCATCCGATCGAATAACAAAAATGGCAACATTGCGGCAATGAAAAGAAATACTTGCCATACGGGAATCATTTGGCTGAAAAGCCCTAGCTGTACTAAATTGTCTACTTCGAACATATTTCCTCCAGTATCGCAGGTGCCAGGTCCCAGAAAATACTGCCCTTGTAAATCACCTCATCAGCTCCAGCCCAATAGCCTTCGATATGAGGCGTGCAGAATTCAAAAGTGTTATGGCAATCATACTGACATTTGGCATCGCTCTACGAATGCGCCGGATACTGAACGTGGATGGCTATGAGTAAGAAGGCGCCCTTCAACTTCCGCGACTTCGACTCCGTAACCTCGTATCTTGACTCGCCTTTGAGATCATCAACTCTCTCTTCGAGACGCCGATATTCTTCGATCAGCTCAATGCTGTTGTGATTGAACCAGCCGATGAGGCCCTTGAGAGATTCGACAGTTTGCGGCGGTCGGCCAGTGGCAGTGATCATTCTAGATCTCCTGGTGTCAGCGAAACATGAGATTCGCGGATTTACGTCGAGCAAACCCTATGCCAGCAATCTCTTAATTGCACGACAGTGGAAAGTTCGATCAATTTTCCCGCTTACGTATGTACCAGTGCGTCAGAATTCCAGCGGTAAAACACGGGCTGCGTCAAAGATCGATTTGAATCCGCTATTTTCTCGACGGTCTCTGAGCGCGTTGAGTTAGATTTGGCTGACTCGAGCAGGCCTTTTTTTCGCAGGCGCTCGATGAATGTCGTTCGATTGAGCTTGAGCAGTTCCGCGGCCATAGTTTTGTTTCCCCGAGTACGGCTCAGCGCCTGTTCAATGAAGCCATTTTCGATCTTTTCGAGCATGCCATCGAGATCCACTCCCTCGCTGGGCAATGTGACTTCGGCATGCCGATGGTGCTGTGGGACCGAATTATTGACGACGTAATCCGGCAGATCTTCCCTGCGGATAATACCGTCATCATTCAGCACGACCAGACGCTCAACAAGATTTTCCAACTCTCGCACGTTGCCCGGCCAGCTATAAGTTTCCAACGGCGCCATTGCAGTGCCTTCCAGGTGCAGCGGTCCTTTGCCTTTGCGCCGCCCGTGCAAATGCAAGAAATAATGGAGCATCACGGGAATATCGCCCTCGCGCTCCCGCAGAGATGGCATCTCGAGGGGAAGAACATTTAAGCGATAGAACAGATCTTCGCGGAATTTCCCCTCGCGAACCGCGTTCCGCAAGTCCCGATTGTTCGCTGCCAGCACACGCACGTCGACCTGTGCGGCATGATCACTGCCGACGGGCTCGAACTGCCGTTCTTGCAGGACCCGCAGCAGCTTGACCTGAAGCTTCGGGCTCATTTCGCCGATCTCATCCAGAAATAGAGTTCCGCCATTGGCCAGTTGGAAACGGCCTTGACGGGCGTTGATCGCCCCGGTAAATGCACCCCGGACGTGGCCGAACAACTCGCTCTCAAGCAAGTCTTCCGGAATTGCGCCGCAGTTCACTGGAACGAACGGGTGTTCCCGCCGCAAACTCATTTCATGGATCGCTCGTGCCGCGAGTTCCTTGCCCGTGCCGCTTTCACCCGTGATCAGAACCGTGGAATTGTTATTTGCCAGTTTCGAAATCAGCGCGCGCACGATGCGCATCCGCGCACTAGAACCTATGAGAGGAAGAGTAAGAGCGTCAAAATTTTGCGATTCAGTTCCCAAAGCTCGCGTCATTTCTAACTGCATGATTTCTCCTTATTATCATCGTGTTGACACCATTTTTGAACGCCAGGACGCGTGCGCAAGGCCTATGCCATGAATCCGTTGACATTACGAGGCAAGGCTAACACGCTGAAATCCTGCCTCATTCGTTGGAATTTTGACGCTGGAGCTGAGATGACTCCTTGCGGCAAAATTTTAACGCTGCCGCATTCGCCGTTAAATTATTGACGGATGGTATTTGACGCCGATAAGGCGCTCGTGCTGGCGAAAACGGACGGTTCCAGCTGACCTAGTGCCAGGTGAGAGTTTGAAATTTGCGAGCAGAAACCGGAGCCTTCTGCGCAAATTTAACGTCCGATGCTTTCTCCCGAGCTTGCAGAATTGGCGGAAAAGTTATATTGCGCGGAAAGAGTTAGCCTCAGGACGCGCGCGTGGCGCCAACGTCGCCGATATATTTATAAATTTGAGAGAAATATAGGTAGTTTTTCTTTCGCGAATACGTAGTTTAACTGAGCCCGGGTTGTTTACTATTGTCGCGTGATGAGTGAAATTAGGGTTGATCGTTGTGGTGCTGCACGGCGAGTCGAATTTATTCTTGGAATCAGCTAATTTAGTGTGTTCATGTCAAATTTGTGACGTGCGCTTGCGAAGACTCTTGCGGTAATCGGCTTTTTACTGGCGACTCCATAGGGTCGACTTCAGATGGAAAGTTCGAAACACTGGAGTGGTAGTCGTTGTTCGGATAAATTTACTCCGATTAATCTTCCTTTCCCAAAATTGATCGTCGCGCATCCCCCTACAGATAAACTTCGGAATTTCACGCGGGCATCGCTGGTTCTGACCTTTGCTCCGACTTGGTTGGCGTTTATTTCCGCCCGCCGATTCAAACGCTGCGGATGTTTCATGAGCGGAGTGCTCTCCGGCCCGTCCGGTCCGATGCTCACCGACTCCCTTGACGCCGGTGGGCAGCGGCAGGATTGCGGGAACCATCGATGAAAGTACTTTTTATTGAAGACCACGAAGGCTTCGCCTTCATAGTCCGGGAAATGCTCTGCTCGATTCAAGGAGAGCCTATCGCCTTCGAGTGGGCCAGCCGCCTCGACCAAGGCATCGATTTCATAAGCCGATCGGTGCCCGACGTAGTCATTGTCGACCTAGCCCTCCCCGACAGCGACGGACTCAATACCCTGAAGCAGTTGCTTCCCCATGCCGGCGCCGCGCCAATCATCGTGCTCACCGGAACTGACGATGAAAAACTCGCGATTGAGGCGATCAGCCAAGGCGCCCAGGACTATTTATTAAAGGGGGATATCGATCGACGCGGTTTCCTGCGCGCAATTCGATACGCCGTTGAGCGCAAGAAGTCCGACCTTCGGCTCGGCCGCCATCGAGAACGACAAAACGTGCTGCATGAAATCAACGTCGCGATAACATCGACGTTGAACCTCCAGTCGGTGCTCCATGCTCTGCTCGACAAGATCGGTAAGCTTCTGCCAAAACTTGCCGTCACCTTCTGGCTGCCCGTCAATGACTTGGGCGACTGGGAGGGGGTCGTCTGTTGGAACATGGATGAGAAAAATTGGCGACCGTTTTGGAAGGGCTCTGCATCCGGCCTGGCCAAAGCAGTCATAGAGGCGGGAAACGTGGTGGTTATTGAGGATATTGCGAACGATCCGCGCCCCAGCAATCCCGAGATGATCCATCATAACAACCTGGTTGCCTATGTTGGCGTGCCGCTGCAATTCAAAGACGAGTTGCTCGGAGTCATTGGATTCTTCTCGAGAGAACGCGGCCAATTGAACAGCGAAGAAGTCGAGTTCTTGACCACCCTCGCCGGCCATGTCGCCATGGCCGTGTATAATGCGCGCGCCTACGAGCGGGCTCAGCTGCAGGCGATTAGTCTTGAAAACGCCAATCAAGAAATCTGCGCCGCGCAGACCCGATACACCGAACTTATCGGGACGATTCACGCGATCGTCTGGGAGGCGGACCCGGTCACGTGGCAGTTCACCTTCGTGAGTCGGGCCGCTGAAGAAATTTTAGGTTATCCGGTTGAGCTCTGGCTGCTTACCCCGGATTTCTGGGCTAAACACCTCCTCCATCCCGATGACCGCGAGGCCGCAATCAATCGTTGTCTAACGGAAATCGCTCAGGGCAACGACCACGAGCTTGAATATCGCGCGGTCGCCGCCGATGGCCGGAACGTATGGTTGCACGACACGGTTCGAGTTATCAAAAACGACAGCGGCAATGCCGTCCGCTTGCGCGGAGTCATGGTCGATATCACCAATTCGAAGGAGGCGGAAGAAAAGGCACAAAAACATTATCGAGAGATTCAAAGCCTCCAAGAGGTGAGCCAGAGGGTTCTAAACTCAGGCGATGTTCGCGATGCCATAGAAAAGATTCTCGATATGGCCGTGGAGCTCGGCGGTTACGATATTGGCAGCATCCGGCTCTTGAGCCCCGCGAATGGCTACAACCATGTCATACTTCGCGGTTACCATGATCCGGAATCAATGCGCGCGATACTAAACCATCGGGTTGCCCGGCCGCGAGACGAGCGTTGGCGGAATCAAGCCCGAGTGATCTCCACGAGGGAGACTCATGTATTTGAGGACATTGAAATCCATGAGGGGTTTCCCGTCTTTAAGCGCGAAGGGGTCCGATCCGTCATTATAGTCCCGATCGCGATGAACGATGAAGCTATCGGGGTGGTACAGGTCGGCAATCGCCGCATGACGAAGTTTCAGCCCGATCAGGTAAAACTGCTCGAAACTCTTGCAAGTCAAATCGGCATCGTCCTGCAAAAGGCCAAGCTGTACGAGGAAATTCGGGCTCATCTGGCGCACATTCAGTCGATGCGTCAAATCGAGCAAGCAATGGTATCGACATTAAGCCTCGACGACGTTTTGAGAGTGTTGTTAGACAAGATCGAATCCGTATTTTCTTTTAAGGTCATTATCGCCGCCCAGCTGCTAAAACCGAACAGTTTTGAATTTGGCACTATTGTCTGTCGGAACATCGATGCGGATCTTTGGCGGCGTGAGCACGAGAGACATCTGCCGATAAACCAAAGCGGTCTTGTGCGGGAAGTTTTGAACAGCTCGACCTTCCTGCAGATTCTCCGGCTCGACGACGATCCTCGGGTACGCCATCGGGAGTTTAAACGCGCCTACGGACTGGTTTCCTATCTTGGCATTCCGCTGCGAGTCGCGGAACAGCCTGTTGGGGTCCTCGATATCATCACGACAACCGAGCACGAATTCAGCGAACAGGAAGTAAGTTATCTTACGTCCCTGGCCTCGCATGCGGCCATCGCCATTCAAAACGCCGGGCTTTATGCCGAGCTTGGCAAGAAATCTCAAGAGCTCTCCGCGCTATTCGCGGTGACTTCGGCCGCCAGCCAGTCCCTGGAGATGGAAAGGATCCTTCAAGAAATTATTCGAAAAATTACTGAAATCTTCGGATTCGACGCGATGAGGGTTAGCCTGTTCGACGAACATAGGAAAACATTGCACGCGCGGGCAATCTATCAAACGGAGCCCGAATTTGCCGCACTCTTCCAAGACTTCGAAAAAGGACAAGGAATAACCGGAACGGTAGGAGTCACCGGGGAGGCCGTAATCATCAGTAACGTCGAAACCGACCCGAGATATGAAAAGCTAAGTGACACGAAGCTCGCTCTGAAGTCCGGGCACAAGTTTCTTGCAGGGTTTCCGATCAAATACAACGACGAGACTCTCGGCGTAATAACCTGCATGGGACGACAAGCTCGCGAGCTGGCAGCCGATGAAATTCAATTGATCACTTCGATGTCCAACCAGATTGCCGTCGCCATCCACAACGCCCGATTGTACGCCGAAGTGGAAAAGAAAACCCGGGAGCTTTCCGCGCTTTTCGATGTTACCTCGACCGCAAGCCAATCCTTGGAGACGGAGCAAATTCTCCGCAAAGTTGCGCAAAAAATCACCGAGATTTTCGCTTTTGACGCAACGAGAGTTTTCCTCTTTGACGACGCGAAGGAACACCTCCACGTCGAAGCCACATATGAGACCCACCCGGACTTTGCGCCCGCAGTGACCCATCTGCAGAGAGGACAAGGAATCTCCGGTATCGTGGTTGCGACCGGGGAAGCCGTGATTATCAGTGATACAAGTACGGATTCGAGGTATTTGGAGTTATCCGCCACCAAGACCGCTCTGAAGACACGGCAGAAATTCCTCGCTAGTTTTCCAATTCAATACAAAGACCAAATTTTGGGCGCTATTACCTGCGTCGGCCGGCAGCCACGCCAGCTCGCCGTCCATGAAATTCAGCTGATAAATTCAATGTCGAATCAGATCGCGGTCGCGCTCGAAAATTCCCGATACTACGAGCAGACCAAAAAACAAGCCTTGCAGTTGAGAAATTACGCTATCCGCCAGGAATTGGTGCGCGAGCAGGAACGGTCGCGGATCTCGCGGGAGATTCACGACGTGTTGGGCCAATCCCTGACTGCGCTGAAACTGGAAATGTCGTTACTGGGGACAAAACTGCGAAACAGCGATGCCGACGTCGAAGCGCGCATCCGTGAAATATCAGAGATGCTGGACCGCACGATCGAGACCGTGCGCAAAATCGCCACTCAACTTCGGCCGGACGTGCTCGACAAACTAGGTCTCATTCCAGCGGTGGAATGGCAGGTCC
>WNGI01000091.1_pt1 | contig 54954 bp, 55 predicted proteins | sample 5400621 | NCBI WGS metagenome assembly WNGI01 (sample SAMN13153374, study PRJNA577476) | soil metagenome | isolation source: 20 cm soil or saprolite under Garry oak tree replicate 1 | place: USA:California | collected 2016-06-15 | reverse complement strand
TTGGTCGTCCTATCCCCCGCACAAGCACGACGAGGACCGTCCCGGCGAGGAGACCCCGCTCGAGGAGATCTACTACTTCGAGGTCGCCCGCGACGGAATGGCCTATCAGCGGGTGTACGGGCCGGGCATCGACGTGCTGGCCGAGGTGCGCAGCGGCGATGTCGTGCTGATCCCGCACGGCTGGCACGGTCCGTCGATGGCGGTGCCCGGCTATGACCTCTACTACCTCAACGTCATGGCCGGGCCTGGGTCGCGCGAGTGGCTGATCAGTGACGACCCCGCGCACGAATGGATACGCGGCACCTGGGCGGCCCAGCCCGTCGATCCCCGACTGCCCATGACGGAGGCACGACCATGAGGCTCACCGTGGCGCAGGCCCTGATCCGGTTCCTTGCGGCGCAGCGCAGCGAGCGCGACGGCGTCGAGCACAAGCTGTTCGAGGGATGCTTCGGCATCTTCGGCCACGGCAACGTCGCGGGCCTCGGCGAGGCGCTGCTGGAAGCCGAGCTCAGCACGCCCGGCGCGCTGCGTTACCTGCAGGCACGCAACGAGCAGGGCATGGTGCACGCCGCGTCGGCGTTCACCCGGATGCGCAACCGCCTGTCGATGCTCGCGTGTACGTCGTCCATCGGGCCGGGCGCGACGAACATGGTCACCGGTGCGGCGCTGGCCACGATCAACCGGCTGCCCGTCCTGCTCTTGCCCGGCGACGTGTTCGCGACACGAGTGGCCAACCCTGTGTTGCAGGAACTGGAGGATCCGCGGCACGGCGACGTCAGCGTCAACGACACACTGCGGCCGGTGTCGCGCTACTTCGACCGGATCTGGCGACCCGAGCAGCTGCCGTCGGCGCTGCTCACCGCGATGCGCGTGCTGACCGATCCGGCCGAGACGGGCGCGGTGACCCTGGCGCTGCCCCAGGACGTCCAGGCCCAGGCGTTCGATTGGCCGGACGAGCTGTTCGCGCCGCGCGTCTGGCATGTCGCGCGCCCGGTGCCCGAGCCGGCGGCGCTGGCTCGGGCGGTTGACGTGCTGCGTCGAGCCGTGCGGCCGCTGATCGTCGCGGGCGGCGGCGTCATCTATTCCGAGGCGACGGACGAGCTGCGCGCCTTCGCCGAGTCGGCAGGCGTCCCGGTGGCGGAAACCCAAGCTGGCAAAGGGTCCTTGCCGTACGACCACCCGCTCGCTGTGGGTGCGATCGGCGCCACCGGGACGACCGCTGCCAATGCGCTCGCCCGGGAGGCCGACGTCGTCCTCGGCATCGGCACCCGGTGGAGCGACTTCACGACGGCCTCGCGAACCGCGTTCGGCGACGCCCGGTTCGTCAACGTCAACGTCGCCTCGTTCGACGCCGCAAAGCATGCGGGCGTTGCCGTCGTCGCCGATGCGCGTGCGGCGTTGGAGGCGTTCGGCGCAGGGCTCGGCGACTGGAGCACGTCGATCGAATACCGCGAGCGGGCCGCGCGCCTGGCCGAGGAGTGGGACGCGACCGTCGAGCGCGCCTACCACCTGGGCAACTCGCCTTTGCCCGCACAGTCCGAGGTGATCGGCACCGTGAACGACGAGTCCGAACCGCGCGATGTCGTCGTCTGCGCGGCCGGTTCGATGCCCGGCGACCTGCACAAGCTGTGGCGCACGCGCGACCCGAAGGGCTATCACGTCGAGTACGGCTATTCGTGCATGGGCTACGAGATCGCCGGCGGCCTCGGCGCAAAGATGGCCGCCCCGGACCGCGACGTGTTCGTGCTCGTTGGCGACGGCTCGTACCTGATGATGGCGCAGGAACTCGTAACTGCCATACAGGAAAAGGTCAAACTCATCGTCGTCCTGGTAGAGAACCACGGCTTCGCCTCGATCGGACGCCTCTCCGAATCGCTCGGCTCGCAGCGCTTCGGCACGGCGTACCGGTACCGCGGAGCCGACGGCCGCCTGGATGGCGAGACCCTGCCCGTCGACCTGGCCGCCAATGCCGCGAGCCTCGGCGCGGACGTCCTGCGGGTGCAGACGATCGACGAGTTCCGCGACGCACTGCGCAAGGCGAAGGCGGCCGAACACACGACCGTCGTGCACATCGAGACCGACCCGCTCGTCGACGCGCCCGGCAGCGATGCCTGGTGGGACGTGCCGGTTGCCGAGACATCGACGCTCGACACCACGCGCGCCGCGCGCGCCGACTACGAAGCGCACAAGAAGGCGCAGCAGCACTACCTCGGAGGGGACGCACCATGAAGACGGTTCAACACTGGATCGGCGGATCCGCGACATCAGGCGCATCGACGCGCACGGCACCGATATGGAATCCGGCGACCGGCGAGCAGCAGGCCGAGGTACTGCTCGCCGAGCCCGCCGACGTCCACCATGCGGTCGCCGCCGCGGCGAAGGCAGGCGCGACGTGGCGCGACGCGTCGCTGTCGAGACGGACGTCCGTGCTGTTCGCGTTCCGCCAGCTCATGCACGAGCACATCGACGAGCTCGCGGCGATCGTCTCCGACGAGCACGGCAAGGTCATCTCGGACGCGCGCGGTGAGGTGCAGCGTGGCCTGGAGGTCGTCGAGTTCGCGTGCGGGATTCCCCAATTGCTGAAAGGGGATTACTCCGACCAGGTGTCCACCGGCGTCGACTCGTTCAGCTTCCGCCAGCCGCTGGGCGTCGTCGCCGGCATCACGCCGTTCAACTTTCCGGTGATGGTGCCGTGCTGGATGCATCCGGTCGCGATCGCCTGCGGCAACACGTTCGTGCTCAAGCCCAGCGAGCGCGACCCGTCCGCGTCGATACGCGTCGCGCAGCTGTGGCAGGAGGCCGGCCTGCCCGACGGCGTCTTCAACGTGGTGCACGGCGACAAGGTCGCGGTCGACGCTCTCCTCGACTCGCCGTCCGTGGCGGCGGTTTCCTTCGTCGGCTCCACGCCCATCGCCCGCTACATCCATTCCCGTGCGACGACGGCGGGCAAGCGCGTCCAAGCACTCGGCGGCGCGAAGAACCATGCGATCGTGCTGCCCGACGCCGACCTCGACTACGCGGCCGACCAGCTCAGTGCCGCCGCCTTCGGCTCGGCCGGCCAGCGCTGCATGGCGATCTCGGCGACGGTGGCCGTCGGTGCGGCCGGCGATTCTCTCGTCGAGCGGCTCAAGGTGAGGGCGGAGACCGTACGCGTGGGTACGGGGCGCGACGAGGCGAGCGAGATGGGGCCGGTCGTCACCGCCGAGGCCCGCGACCGCATCCTCGGATACATCGGATCGGGCGAGAAGCAGGGCGCGTCAGTCGTGGTCGACGGCCGTGGCCTGGTCGTCGACGGCTACGAGAACGGCTTCTTCGTGGGCCCGACCGTGCTCGACCACGTCACCGCCGACATGGACGCGTACCGCAACGAGATCTTCGGCCCGGTGCTCTCGGTGACGCGGGTCGACACCGTCGACGAGGCGATCGCGTTCATCAATGCCAACCCGTACGGCAACGGCACGGCCATCTTCACGTCGAGCGGCGAGGCGGCACGGCGGTTCCAGCGGGAGGTCACGGTCGGGATGATCGGCATCAACGTGCCGATCCCGGTGCCGATGGCCTACCACTCCTTCGGCGGCTGGAAGGACTCGCTGTTCGGCGAGTCGCCGATCCACGGCCCGGAGGGCATCCGGTTCTACACGCGCGCCAAGGTCGTCACGGCCCGATGGCCGCACGTCGAGCAGTCAGTACAAGCGAGTTATCACTTCCCGACCAGTACCTGAGAGGGGAACGGCATGAACAGTCGAACACGGGGGTGGCTGCTCGCTACCCTGCTCGTCCCGGTGCTCGTGTTGTTGTCGGCGTGCAGCGACCGCAACGCGGTCAACAAGGTGCACAACAAGAGCGCCGGCGGCAGCGGCGGATACGGCTACAAGATCGCGGTCGTCACGCACGGCGGCGCCGGCGACTCGTTCTGGAGCATCGTCAAGAAGGGCGTGCAGCAGGCCGGCAAGGACATGGGTGACAGCGTCAGCTATCAGAGTGACGGCGACCCGACCAAGCAGTCCCAGCTGATCGACGCCGCGGTGAACGCGAAGCCGGACGGACTGGTCGTGTCGATGGCCAACCCCGAGGCGCTCAAGGCCGCCATCGAGCGCGCCGTCAAGGCTGGCATCCCGGTCATCACCATCAACTCCGGCGAGGCGCAGTCGAAGGACTACGGCGCGCTGTCGCACATCGGCTCGGACGAGACGATCGCCGGCAAGGCGGTCGGTACCGAACTGAAGGCAGAGGGCGTCAAGAACGTCATCTGCGTGATCCAAGAGGCCGGCAATGTCGGGCTCGAACAGCGCTGCGCAGGCGTCAAGGAAACGCTCGGCGGCACGGTCACGAACATCCAGGTCGACAACAACAACCTGCCGGGTGCGCAGTCGACGATCAAGGCGAAGCTCCAGTCCGACAAGTCGGTGGACGGCGTCGTCACGCTGGGCGCCCAGGTCGCATCCGTCGCCGAAGGGGCGATCAGCAGTGCCGGATCGTCGGCCAAGCTGGCGACGTTCGACCTCAACGCGGACGTGGCGAAGGCGGTCGAGGACGGCAAGATCTCCTTCGCGGTCGACCAGCAGCCCTACCTGCAGGGCTACCTGTCGGTCGTGATGCTCACCCAGTACAAGGCAAACCTCAACGTGCTGGGTGGCGGGCAGCCGGTGCTCACCGGACCCAACCTGATCACCAAGGCCAACGCCGCGGCCGTCATCAAGCTCGCGGCCGGAGGCACCCGATGACTGCCACGACCGTGACGCCCGCCGACGAACGGGTCGTCAACATCGGCATCGTCCGGCGGCTGCTCGTCAAGCCCGAGTTCGGCGCTCTGGTCGGCGCCGTCGTCATCTTCGTGTTCTTCGCCTTCCAGTCCGACGTCTTCCGTTCGATGGACGGTGCGGCCAACTGGCTCGACGTGTCGTCGACGCTGGGCACGATGGCAGTGCCGGTGGCGATGCTGATGATCGGCGGGCACTTCGACCTGTCGGCCGGCGTGCAGGTCGGCACGGCCGGCCTCGCCACGGGCATCATGACGACGTACTGGGGTTTGCAGCTCTACGCCTCGTTGGCCATGTCGTTGGTGCTGATGCTCGCGATCGGCTTCGTGAACGGTTTCTTGGTGACCCGGACCGGACTGCCCAGCTTCATCATCACGCTGGGCATGTTCCTCGGCCTGCAAGGGCTCAATCTCGGATTCACCAAGCAGATCACGAATACCGTGCAGGTGAGCAATCTCGATCTCGTGCCCGGCTACCACTCTCTCGACAACATACTGGGCAGTACGGTGACGGTCGGCGGCGCCAAGTTCCAGATCGCCATCATCTGGTGGGTGGTCCTCACGATCATCGCCTCGTACCTGCTCCTGAAGACCCGGTTCGGCAACTGGATCTTCGCCACGGGCGGCGACTCGAACGCGAGCAAGAACGTCGGCGTGCGCACCGACCGCACGACCATCGCCCTGTTCATGATCACGTCCGGGGCGGCCTGGTTCGTGGGCAACACCCAGATCGTGCGCTTCGGCACCATCCAGGCGCAGACCGGCATCGGCCAGGAGCTCTACTTCATCGTCGCCGCCGTGATCGGCGGGTGCCTGCTCACCGGCGGGTACGGCTCGGCCGTCGGAGCGGTGCTCGGTGCGCTCATCTTCGGCATGACGCAGGTCGGCATCGTCAATGCCGGCTGGAACTCCGACTGGTTCAAGCTGTTCGTGGGCGTGATGCTGCTGCTCGCCGTGCTCGCCAACCAGTTCGTCCGCCGCTTCGCCGAGCAGAGCAGGAGGTAGCCGCCATGACCGAAGTCGAGGTCACCGAGGTGAGCGAGTCGTCTGAAGACGTTCCGATGCTGCAGATGCGCGACGTCACCAAGACCTTCGGCAGCGTCATCTCGCTGTTCGAGATCTCCACCATGGTTCGAGCCGGCCAGGTCACGTGCGTGCTGGGCGACAACGGCGCGGGCAAGTCGACGCTGATCAAGATGCTGTCCGGCGTCCACCAACCCGACCACGGGCAGCTGCTCGTCGACGGCGTCCCGGTGCGGTTCAACACGCCTCGTGACGCGCTGGACGCGGGCATCGCGACGGTGTTCCAGGATCTCGCGATGGTGCCGCTCATGGCGATCTGGCGGAACTTCTTCCTCGGCTCGGAGCCGACGAAGGGCTGGGGACCGTTTCGGCGGTTCGACGCCGCGACCGCCAAGCGGATCACTCGCCAGGAGATGGGCGAGATGGGCATCGACATCCGCGACCCCGACCAGCCGGTGGGCACGCTGTCCGGCGGCGAAAGGCAGTCGGTGGCGATCGCCCGGGCGGTGCACTTCGGGGCGCGCCTGCTGATCCTGGACGAGCCGACCTCAGCACTGGGCGTCAAGCAGGCGGGCGTCGTGCTGAAGTACATCGTCCAGGCGCGAGATCGCGGGCTCGGCGTCATCTTCATCACGCACAACCCGCACCACGCCTACCCGGTGGGCGATCGCTTCCTGCTGCTCAAGCGCGGCCGCAGTCTCGGCGACTTCGCCAAGTCGGAGATCTCGCTGGCCGAGCTGACCCGGCTGATGGCCGGCGGCGCCGAGCTCGAAGCATTGGCCCACGAGCTGGAGCGCGAACCCGGTGCGGACGCGGCGAGCGTCGGCCGGGAATTGCTGAGGGAAACCGAAACCCTCGGCTGAGGCCGCACGGATCGAGGTCGATCTGCTACCGCAGACGGTGCAGGTCGACCTCGATCCGGGGCTTGGTCAGCGGGCGATGCGATCGGCGGCCTGGCGGCGCAGGATCGATCTGATCTCGCGGGTCTCGTCCGGGTCGTGCCGGTCGAGGACGGTCTCGATCTCGAGCCGGGCGGCCGGGGTGTCGTAGGCCGCGAGCTGCCGTTCCAGTTCCTTGCGCCCGTTACGGGCATTGCGTCGGTTTGCCACTTCTGCGCGGATAGCTTGCAGGGTGCTCATTCGGGATCCTTCACTTGGTGTCATCACCTCGTCCAACTAATGGCGGGGGCAGCGTGATCCCTGATGTGGGCCCAACGTGAGGTACTTCTCAGCCGTACTGCGGCGGACGCGGGTCCAGCCTCACATCGGTGCGCCGGCCTGATTCGAGCGCCAGCAGGCAGGACTCCGCGACCGCGCTGGCGGCATACCCGTCCCAGGCGGACGCGCCGCGCGCCTCGCCGGCGACGATGCCGTCCACCCAGTCCTGCAGCTCCGCGCGGTAGGCACCGGCGAACCGGTCGCGCCAGTCGCGGGCGACGCCGCGCGACTCGACACCCTGGCGGCGCAGCACGGACGTCGCCGGTTCGTCGAGAGCGGCCGCGCCTTCCTCGCACACGAGCTCGCATCGCACGTCGTAGCCGTAGCGCGCGTTGACGAAGACCTCGACGTCGATCAGCACGCCCGAAGCGGTTTCGAGCACCAGGAACTGCGGGTCCTGCGTCGGCTCGGCGACCAGCCCGGAGCGGCGGGGCCGGTAGCACGACGCCGCGACGATCTCCTCGCCGAGCAGCCAACGGCTGATGTCGATCTCGTGCACCGCCGAGGCAGTGATCAGCATGTCGCTCGGCCAGCCGTCCGGTGCCCGGACGTTGCGGTGCACGCAGTGCAGCAACAGCGCCCCGCCGATCAGCCCGCCGTCGAGCGTCCGCTTCAATTCGAGGTAGCCGTCGTCGTAGCGGCGCATGAAGCCGACCGACACGAGCCGGCGGCCCAGCGTGACCTCGGCGTCGATGAGGCGCAGGCAGGCGGCCGCCGTGGGCGCGAGCGGCTTCTCGCAGAGCACCGGCTTGCCGGCGCCCAGGCAGGCGAGGACGAACCGCTCGTGCGTCTCGTCCGACGACGCGATCAGGACGGCGTCGATGTCGGGGTCCTTGATCAGCGCCAGCGGATCGTCCAGCACCCGCGCAGTCGGGATCCCGGCGACGGCGGCGCTCGCGCGTTCCCGGTCGACGTCGAAGACAGCGCCCACCGTGGCGCCGGAAACAACGCCGCCGAGCAGTCGAGCATGGTCGGCGCCCATCACCCCGGTACCGATGATGCCGATGTTGACCGTCATCGCGGCACCTCGACCCATGCGCCGGTGCGAGCCGACTCGACCATCGCGTCGAGCGCGAGCGCGCTGTGCACTGCGTCGTCGATCGTCGCGCCGTGCGGCTTGCCCTCCGCGATCGACTGCAGGAATTGCGCGGCCTCGATCACCTTCAGGTCGTCGAAGCCGAGCGCGATCCCGGCGCCCGGCTGGAACGCGAACGTCTCGCCCTGGCCCGGCCCGACGAACACGGTGCTGGTCATCTGGTCCTGGTAGCCGTCGCCGACGCACACGCCGAGCTCGCCCATCCGCCGGAAATCCCAGTACAGGGCGCCTCTCGTGCCGTGGATCTCGAAGCCGTAATTGCACTGCTCGCCCACGCTCACGCGGCTCGCCTCGAGGGTGACCCGTGCGCCGCTCGCAAGGCGTAGCAGGCAACTCGCGTAGTCCTCGTTCTCGACCGGACCGAGTTCGCCGGATGCCGTGTCGAAATGGCTGATTGCCCCGGGCGCCCTGGGCCGCTCCGGGATGAACACTGCCGTGTCGGCAACGAGCGACTCGATGTCGCCGAGCAGGTGCCGGGCGAGGTCGATGCCGTGCGAGACGAGATCGCCGAGCACGCCGTTGCCGCCCCGGTCTCGCTCGAACCGCCAGGTGAGCGCCCCGTCGGGGTGGGCCGCGTAGTCGCTGAGCAGTCGGAAGCGCGCGTGCGTCGCCCGGCCGATGCGGCCCTGCTCGATGAGCGTCCGGGCGTAGTCGACGGCCGGGGCGTTGCGGTAGTTGAACCCGACCTTGGTCTGCACACCGGTACGCAACACCTCGCCGGCCACCGCCTGCGCGTCCGCGGCGTCGAGCCCGACGGGCTTCTCGATCCAGATGTGCTTGCCCGCACGGGCCATCGCCGTGGCGATCTCGCGGTGCAGGTAGTTCGGCGCGGTGATGCTGACGGCCTGGACGTCGTCGTCGGCGGCCAGCTCCTGCCAGGACGCCGCGGCGCGGGCGAATCCGTACTGGCCGACGGCTTCGTCGAGCCGCCCCGCCTCCGGATCGGCGACGGCGACCAGCTGCGGGGCAAGCGTGAGCTGGGGGAAGTGGTGCAGCACGCGCGCATACGCCTGGGTATGGACGCGTCCCATCCAGCCGAATCCGACAACAGCGACGCCGAGCGGCTCCCTCACCGCTCTGCCCCGAGGAACGCGATGCTGCGAGCGACGTCTCGCACCGGACCGTTGCCCGGCGCCGGCTCGCCCGGCAGGGCAGCGTCCTGTTCCAGCACGTACCAGCCGTTGTAGCCGGCGGATTCCAGGGCGTCGACGATGCCGGCAATGTCGAGGTCGCCGTCGCCGAGCGGCGCGTAGAGCCCGCGCCGGACGGCGTCGATGTAGCTCGAGTCGCGCACCGTCGAGGCGACCGAGAGGCGGACATCCTTCAGGTGCACGTGGGCGATCCGCTCCGCGGCGGCGCGCACGAGTTCGAGTGGATCGGTGCCGCCGATGACGAGGTGGCCGGTGTCGAGGCACAGCGCGATGTCGCTCGACTCCAGCAGCCGCAGCACCGCGACCCGGTCCTCGATCGCGGTACCGACATGCGGGTGCAGGGTCGGCATCATGCCGCTCTCTCGCACCAAGTCTTGCAGCCGCTTGAGGTTGCCGAGCAGAGTCGTCCACTCGGCATCGTCGAGGGCCACCTTGCGGTCGTAGCTGCCGTCGATCGACCGCGCGGCCAGCACGACGACGTCCGACCCCGCGGCGGCAAGGGTGCGGATCGCGCGCTCGGCCTCGTCCAGATCAACGCCTTCGACGTGCATCGGGACGGGCAGGAAACCGCCGATCAGGCGCATTGCGTACCGGGCGAGACGTTCGCGCACCCGGTCCGGATCGTCGCCGAGGTAGCCGGTCGGACCCAGTTCGGTGGCGGACAGGCCGAGCTCGCGCATCTCGGACAACACGCGATCCGCGGCGATCTCATGGCCCCAGTCCGGCGCCTCGCAGACACCCCAAGAGATCGGTGCGCCGCCAACCCGGGCCAGCTGGACGGAATACATCGACGTCTCCAAAGCCTAGGAGGTCACTGAACGATGCCGCTCGTCGCGAGCGGCGGCCAGGTGCGCGAGATGCAAGGAGGAGGGGGAGGCGAGCTGCAGCGGAGCTACTGCCGACGACGACAACTCCGGGGTCCCCGCGAAGACGTGGAGCGTTCTTTGCGGAGCGTCCTCGTGGGGTGGACCTGCAGATCGCGTGCCTGGGCGTCGCGCAGCAGAGCAGCGCATCGTTCAGCGACCTCCTAGAGCGCTCTAGTGCTGGGAAGTATCATCGCCCTCGTCAGCCGTGTCAACGAGAGGTGGGCGAGTGTCACCCGTCGACGCGGCCCGCCCGCCCACGCTCGAGGACGTCGCCCAGCGCGCCGGCGTCTCGCGGGCGCTCGTCTCGATCGTCGTCCGCGGCGTTCCGGGCGCGAGTGATGCGACGCGGCAGCGAGTGCTCGAGATCGCCGCCGAGCTCGGCTACCGTCCCGATTCGCGCGCTCGCCTGCTGGCCGGACGCCGCTCCCGGCTGATCGGCGTGACGCTCGCGCTGAACCACCCGTTCCACGCCGACCTCGCCGAGGGCATCTACGCCGCGGCCGAGCCGCTCGGCTACGAGGTCGTCCTCAGCGCCGTGACCGTGCAGCGCGAGCCGCGCCAAGCAATCGACACACTGCTCGACTACCGTTGCGCGGCGGCGATCCTGGTCGGCCGTCTGGTGCGCGAGCCGTGGTTGTCCGCGCTGGGCGAGCGGCTGCCGGTGGTCGTCGTCGGGCAACGCGCTCGCAGCCGGGCCGTCGACGTGATCCGGACGGCCGACGCCGCCGGGATGCGGCTCGCGGTCGATCACCTGGCCGGGCTGGGCCATCGCGGGATCGTCCACGTGGACGGTAACCGCGGCCCCGGAGCGTCCGATCGCCGCAACGGCTACCGGCGGGCGATGCGCCAGCACGGCCTGGACGATCACACGCGGATCGTCTCCGGCGGCCAGTCCGAGGAGGACGGGGCCGCCGCCGCCCGAAGGCTTGCCGACGAGGGACCGCCCAGCGCCGTGCTGACCTACAACGACCGGTGTGCGGTTGGGCTGCTCGACGTGTTCGTCCGCGCCGGCATCGCCGTGCCCGACGACACGTCCGTCGTCGGCTACGACGACAGCCAGGTCGCCCGGCTGCCGTACTTGCGGCTGACGACCGTCAGCCAGGACGCCGAGCACATGGCCGCACTGGCGGTGCAGCGCGCGGTTGCCCGGCTCGAACATGAAGAGGTCGCGCAGCGCGAGCTCGTCCTCACCCCGCACCTTGCCGTGCGCGGCACCACCGCGCCGGCTCATGCCGTCGACAGGGCCGCGCTCACGTGATCTGATCACCTGCCGACAACGCACCGTCGACGGTGCGGGAAACGCAGGTGATCATGTGGGCTCGCCGGGTTGACCAGGCATGCCGGCACCCGCGCGCGTCCGGATAAGCTCGCCCATTGATGACTGACGACATCGGCTACGAAGCCGCCCGCACCGAGCTTGCCGAGGTCGTGCGCAAGCTCGAGACCGGCGACCAGCCGCTCGAAGAATCCCTGGCCCTCTGGCAGCGCGGCGAGGAGCTCGCCGACATCTGCCAGCGCTGGCTCGACGGCGCCACCGCGCGCCTGGACGAGGCGATCTCCGGCCAGGACGGCAGCGAGCAGTGAACGACCACATCACGCCGTCAGGCGTCGCTCCGGGCTTCGGCTACTCACATGTCGTCGCCGCGACCGGACGCCTGATCGCCATCTCCGGGCAGGTCGCGCTCGACGAGTCCGGCCGACTCGTCGGCCCCGGCGACCCGGAGGCGCAGGCCCGTCAGGTGTTCGAGAACCTGCGCCGCTGCCTGGCAGCCGCCGACGCGACGTTCGCGGACGTCGTGAAGCTCACCGTCTACGTGACCGACCTCGCCACGATGACGGCGGTCCGCGCGGTGCGCGACGAGTACGTCGACACCACGCGGCCGCCCGCGAGCAGCGCCGTGCAGGTCGCCGGGCTCGTCCTGCCTGAGCTGCTGCTCGAGATCGACGCACTCGCGGTCAGCTGAGCACGGGCCGGACGTACAGGCCGGCCAGTGCGAGCAGCAGCAGGACGGCGCCGACCGTCGCGGCCGAGCTGAGCGTCTCGCCGAGCAACGCCGCCGCGAGCAGGGTCGCTGCCAGTGGCTCGATCAGGGTCAGCACGGCGGCGACCTCGTACGGTGTCGAGCGCAAGCCGCCGAAGAACAGCCCGTACCCCAACGCCGTCGGCACGATGCCGAGATACAGCAACGCCGAAACGGTCGGCCGGTCCGCCGGAAATCCCATGCCGGACGTGAGCGCTATCGGCAACAGGGTCAACGTGCCGATCAGGCTGGCCGCACCCGTCAGCGTCAACGGGTCGGCCAGATCGGACTGCCGGCGGTTCAGCGCCGTGCATCCCGCGTAGGTCAGCCCCGAGCCGAGTGATGCGGCAATTCCGATCAGCGGATGGGGCCCGGATGCGGAGCCCGTCGAGGACGAGATCAGTGCGAGCCCGCCGACCGCGCAGGCGACGGTCGCGAACGCGGCGCCGGACGGCCGGCGCCGGGCCACCACCGCCGAGCCGAGGGTCAGCACGACAGGCGCGGTGCCGATGCTGATCAGCGTCGCGAGGCTGACGCCGGCCTCCTCGACACCCACGAAATACAGCGCCTGGTAGACGCCGAGCCCGGCGCCGGACGCGACGAGCGGGACACCGCGTCGCAGGCCGACCGTTCGAGCCAGCCGCAGCAAGGCCGGGCCGCGAAGGGCGGCCAGCACGACCGCCGCGACGAGCAGGCGGTAACAACCGATCGAGACAGCCGAGAGTCCGGTGTGGGCGTGCACGGCATGTACGACGACGCCTGTCGTGCCCCACAGAATGGCGCCGCTGGTGATGGCGAACGCACCCGTTCGGGCACGCAGATGAGCAGAGAGATCCATGATGATGCGCTCCGAGATCGATCCGGTATGGGTCGTCTGGGCGCATCTCGACCGATCGCGCAACTCACGGCGGCGTACGGCCGCCAGGGGTTGCGCGATCTGGAACCGCTACAGCGGAACGGGCGCCCCGGTCAGGAGCGCGGAGGAGGCAGAATGCCCCGGAGAGGTGTCACGCGCCGGACCCTACCTCGCGCGGCCCGTTGCGGGCGACCGGATTGGCCACACATGCACGACCACCTCTGCCAAGATGGCCGCCATGGCTGTGCGTCCCCGCAAGAGCGCCAAAGCGGCTCCCGCGCCCAAGGCGGCGCCTGCGCGCAAGGCGGCCGCGCCCCGCAAGAGCATCAAGGCGACGCCCCGCAAGCCAGCTGCGCCCCGCAAAGCGGCCGCGCCCCGCAAGAACGCCACTCCGGTTGCCGTGCCGCCGGCGCTGGCCGTCCCCCGCCAGGCGCCGGACCGAAACCTCGCCCTCGAGCTCGTGCGCGTTACCGAGGCGGCGGCGATGGCAGCCGGACGGTGGGTCGGCCGGGGCAACAAGAACGGCGGCGACGGCGCGGCGGTCGACGCGATGCGCAAGCTGATCGGCACCGTCTCGATGCGCGGCGTCGTGGTCATCGGTGAGGGCGAGAAGGACAACGCGCCGATGCTCTTCAACGGCGAGGAAGTGGGCGACGGCACCGGGCCGCTCTGCGACGTGGCCGTCGACCCGATCGACGGAACCACACTGATGGCCAAGGGAATGCCCAATGCCCTTGCCGTAATCGCCGTAGCCGAGCGCGGCAGCATGTTCGACCCGTCGGCGGTGTTCTACATGGAGAAGCTCGCGACGGGACCCGAGGCCGCCGACGTCGTCGACATCACCGCGCCGCCGGCCGTGAACATCCGCCGGGTGGCGAAGGCGAAACGTGGTCATCCCGAGGACGTCACGGTCTGCATCCTGGACCGCCTGCGGCACGCCTCCCTCGTCGAGGAGGTACGCGACGCCGGCGCGCGGATCAAGTTCATCAGCGACGGCGACGTCGCGGGCGCGATCATGGCCGCCCGCCCGGGCACGGGCATCGACTTGCTGCTCGGCATCGGCGGCACGCCTGAGGGCATCATCGCGGCAGCGGCGCTGTCGTGCATGGGTGGCGTGATCCAGGCAAGGCTGTGGCCTCGCGACCTCAACGAGCGCGAAAAGGCCATCGCCGCCGGGCATGACCTGGACAAGGTGCTGACCACCAAGGATCTCGTCGGCGGCGAGGACATCTTCTTCTGCGCGACCGGGATCACCGACGGCGAACTGGTACGCGGCGTGCGCTACTTCGCAGATTCGGTGCAGACCGAGTCGATCGTGATGCGGTCCAAGTCCGGCACGATCCGGGTCGTCGACTCGCTGCACCAGCTGGGCAAACTGCGGGCATATTCGGCCATCGACTTCGACCGACCGACGTGAACCGATCTGGGAGGTATCCCACACGATGCTGGTAGTGACAACGAACGAGATCGCGGGCTGGGAGATCCAGCGAGTGTGCGGCGAGGTCTTCGGCCTCACGGTCCGCTCTCGCAACGCGTTCTCGCAGATGGGTGCCGGACTCAAGTCGATGTTCGGCGGCGAGCTCCAGGGCATGACCAAAAACCTCATCGAGAGCCGCAACGAGGTCATGGGCCGGATGCTCGAGGCCGCTCGCGCGCGGGGCGGCAACGCCGTCATCGGCATGAGATTCGACACGTCCGAGATGGGCGACGTCTGGACGGAGCTCTGCGCATACGGGACGGCCGTCGTCGCCGTGCCGGTCGATGAAGGCGCCCGCCAGACTGCGGCGCAGCTCGGCTACGGCCCGGCCGCCGGGACGCCCGGCCCGAATGCCCAACCGCCCGCGGACTACCGGCCGCAATAGCGGAAAGCCGCCGCACACCTAGGATCGCAGGCGAAGCGACCTAAGGGGCAATCAGCGGCATGAGCGAACAGGACTACCGGGTCGAGCAGGACTCGATGGGCGAGGTCCGCGTCCCGGCGAACGCCAAGTGGCGCGCGCAGACGCAACGGGCAGTCGAGAACTTCCCGATCTCAGGGGTGCGGATCGAGCGGCAACTCATCGGCGCGCTCGCTTCGATCAAGGGCTGCTCCGCCGCGCTGCGCGGCGAACTCGGCATGCTCGATCCGGCGAAGGCGAAGGCGATCCACGACGCTGCGATCGAGGTCGCTCGCGGCGACTGGGACGAGCACTTCCCGATCGACGTCTTCCAGACGGGTTCGGGCACGAGCTCGAACATGAACGCCAACGAGGTCATCGCCACGCTCGCCGCCGAGCGGCTCGGCGCCGAGGTGCATCCGAACGACGACGTCAACGACCCGTTCTCGTCGAACGACCAGTTCCCGGCGGCGATGCACGTCGCGGCGACCCGTGCGGTCGTCGCCGACCTCATGCCGGCCCTAGCTGCGCTCGCCGATGCCCTCGGCGCCAAGGCCACCGAGTTCAGTGAGGTCGTGAAGTCAGGGCGCACGCATCTGATGGACGCCACGCCGGTCACGCTCGGCCAGGAGTTCGCGGGCTACGCGGCGCAGGTCCGGTACGGCACCGAGCGCCTGCACGCCGTGCTCCCCCGGGTGGCCGAGCTGCCGCTGGGCGGTACAGCCGTCGGCACCGGCATCAACGCTCCGGCCGGCCTGGCCGGCAAGGTCATCGCCCGGCTCGCGTCCGATCTCGGCCTGCCGCTGACCGAGGCGCGCGACCACTTCGAGGCACAGGGCGCGCGCGACGGGCTGGTCGAGCTGTCCGGCACACTGCGCACGATCGCGGTCGGGCTCAACAAGATCGCCAACGACATCCGATGGATGGGCTCGGGCCCGCGCACCGGGCTCAGCGAGCTGTTCCTGCCCGACCTGCAGCCCGGCTCGTCGATCATGCCCGGCAAGGTCAACCCGGTCCTGTGCGAGGCCGTCTGCCAGGTCGTCGCGCAGGTCGTCGGCAACGACGCGGCGATCGCGTGGGGCGGCGCGGCGGGCAACTTCGAGCTGAACGTCATGCTGCCGGTCATCGCGCGCAACGTCCTCGAGTCGATCCGGCTGCTGGCCAACGTCTCGACGGTGTTCGCCGAGCGCTGCGTCGCGGGCATCGAGGCGAACGTCGAGCGGTGCCTGGAATACGCCGAGTCCTCACCGTCCGTCGTCACGCCGCTCAACCACTACGTCGGCTACGACGAGGCCGGCAAGATCGCCAAGCAGGCACTGGCCGAACGCAAGACGATCCGCGAGGTCGTCATCGAGCGAGGGCACGTCCCGGGCGCGATCACCGAGGCCGAGCTCGACAAGGTTCTCGACGTGCTGTCGATGACGCGCCCCGGGGAGTAGCCATGGGCAAGCTGTACGACGCGATCGACGACAGGCTGCGCGAGTGGATCCTGAAGCAGCCGATGTTCTTCGTCGGCACGGCCCCGCTCAGCAGCGACGGCCACGTGAACATCTCGCCGAAAGGCATGGCTGGCACGTTCGCCGTGCTCGGCGATCGCCGGGTCGCATACCTCGACTACTTCGGCAGCGGCGCGGAGACGATCGCGCACCTGCGCGAGAACGGCCGGATCGTCGTCATGTTCTGCGCGTTCGACGGGCCGCCGAAGATCGTGCGACTGCACGGCCGAGGACGCACCGTGCTGCGCGATCAGGCCGAGTTCGCCGCGCTGCGCGGCGAGTTCGGCAAGGAGCTCACGGCCGGGCAGCGCTCGGTCGTCGTGGTCGACGTCGACCGCATCGCCGACTCGTGCGGCTACGCCGTGCCGCGACTGGACTTCGTCGCCGACCGCGAAGTACTCGACCTGCATCACCTCAAGAAGCCGGACGGGTTCTTCGACGAGTACTGGGACGCCAAGAACGCGGCGAGCATCGACGGCTTACCGACCCGGTAGTTGACCGAAAGGCGTCATCCGGCTCGTCCGGCTCACCTGGGTACATTCTGTACATTCAAGGTCCGTCGCGACGAGTTCACCTTGCGGAGAGGGATTACATGGGCAACTTCAAGGTCGATCCAGACAAGTTGCGCGACAGCGCGAAGCACCTGTCCGGGCCAGTCGCGTCGGGCTACGCGAACTCGGCGACCGCGCTGCGGGCCAACGGCAAGATCGACATGCCGGGCTTCGGCATCGCGCTGTCGATGGTCGAGGCTGCTTACGCGTCCCGGCTCGACTTCATGGCGCTGGACGTTCAGGGCGCGCACGACGTCGTCACCGAGGTCGCGACGCGGCTGAACCAGACCGCCGCGGAGTACGACCGTGGCGAGAACCTCAACATCTCCGGATTCGACGGCAAGGGCAGCACGCCCGAAGGCTTCGGTTCGGCATTCCTCGGCGCACTCGGCAACTCGGTGGCTCCCGGCGTCACTGCCGGCATGCTCGAAGTGAGCGTCATCTTGACGTGCGCCGGATCGCTCGAAACCTGCGCCGGCCTGTGCCCGACGTTCATCCCGGCAGCGATCGCCATCCCGCTGTTCATCTGCAATATCCCGAGCATCATGGGAGCGGGTGCGGCGCTGGTCAACGAGGCCGCGCACATCAAGGACGTGCTGAACAGCGCCTTCCAGTCGATGTGCGACAACGCGCATGGCGACTGGACCGGCGAAGGCTCGTCGGACTTCGCCTTGCTCACGACCAAGATCAAGGCTCACATGGACCAGCTCGGCGGCTACATCGACACCGTCGGCAAGGTCCTGGAAGCCATCGGCGGTGCCCTGATCGCGCTGTGGATCGGCTTGATCGCCATCGCGGGCCCGTTCCTGGTCTGGCTCATCGCCATGCGCCTCGCCGAGGCGTCGCCGCCGTGGCTGCAGGACGCCGTCCTGGAGCCGATCATCGAGGGTGCCGGCGCCGTGATCGGCACCGGCATCTTGACGACGCTCGCCGGTGTGACCGAGGCCGGCGGCGCTGTTGCCGCCCTGCTGACGGGCATCGGCGGCCAGTTGCTTGCGTCGTTCTCGATGCCGGACGGCGGCAAGGGTGGCGTACCGGACATGCAAGAGTTCCATGTCGACCAGAACTACCAGGCATCCCTCTAGGAAGAGCACTGATGACACTCAACGAAGAGACCGCCCGGCTCGTCGAGCAGATGGGCGCGAGCGCGCAGCAGATGGCCGAGAAGGTGCAGAACGTGTCCGGCACCGGTTCGGACGACGACGAGCTCGTCACAGCGACGTGCGGCCCGGGCAACCGGCTGACCGACATCGAGTTCGATCCACGGTCGCGCCGCCTCGACACCCACGAGCTCAAGGAGAAGGTCATCACAGCCGTCCAGCGGGCAGGCGAAGCGGCGCAGAAGCAACTCACCGACGTCATCGGCAACTTCTCCGCCGGCTTCGGCGGCATGCACGGCAGCGACATGGGCAACCTGCAGCGGTCGATGACCGAGGCGCAGGCGACGATCGCGGAGCAGCAGCAGAAACTGGAGGCCATGTACAGCGATCTGAAGAGCCGCAGTTGACATCGACGCAGCTGCGCTGCGAGCGCAACTCCTGGCACGCTTGCGCGTGGGCCGGGACGTCGCGAGCGCCGCGCACCACCGCAACGACACCGCGCACGCGACTCGACCCGAGCGCCGCGATCCTGTGGTTCGGCCTCTACGTCGTGGCCTTCCTCGTCCTGCTCGGGCTCGCGGTCGCGCTCGGCGCAGCCTTCTGGTTCGGCGCCGCCGCTGTCCTCGTGCTCGGCGCCATCGCGACGTACGTGTACGTGATCGGCACGATGTGGTGGGCCGCCGGCGCTGGCGAGCCGGTGCTTCTCGTCCAGGACGGCTTGCTGCACGGCCGGATCCGCCCGGTCGCGAAGGGCGCCCCGGCCGGGCCGGCGACCGCCGCCTGGTGGGACTTCGTCGTCCCGGCGGCCGACCTCACCGACGTGCGCCTGTCTGGCTCGGACGCGCGCAGCCTGCTCATCGTCGGCCTGCCCGCCGAGGCAAGCGCGCAGCTGGTGAACGAGCCCGCGACGGGGTGGTACGCGAAGCGCTGGCTGAGCCGCAACGGCAGTCCCGCCGTGTGGCCGGTCGGCCGGATGCTGAGGCGCGCCGGACGCCGACAACGGCTGGATCAACTGCTCGCAGAACTCCACGCCGGCGCCACGCAGCGCTGAGCTACAGCGGCAACCCCTCGAGCATCTCCGTCACCAGGGCGGCAATGGGCGAGCGTTCCGAGCGGGTGAGCGTCACGTGCGCGAACAGCGGGTGGCCGCGCAACGCCTCGATCACCGCGGCGACGCCGTCGTGGCGGCCGACCCGCAGGTTGTCGCGCTGCGCGACGTCGTGGGTCAGCACGACCCGCGAGCCCGTGCCGATACGCGACAGTACGGTCAGCAGGACGTTGCGCTCGAGCGACTGGGCCTCGTCGACGATCACGAACGAGTCGTGCAGTGACCGGCCGCGGATGTGCGTCAGCGGCAGCACTTCGAGCATGTTGCGGTCGAGCACCTCGTCGAGCACGTCCCGGCTGACCAGCGCGCCGAGCGTGTCGAAAACCGCCTGCGCCCAGGGCGCCATCTTCTCGCCCTCGCTGCCCGGCAGGTAGCCGAGATCCTGCCCGCCTACGGCGTAGAGCGGCCGGAAGACGACGACCCGCTTGTGCGCGCGGCGCTCCAGCACGGCCTCCAGCCCGGCGCAGAGCGCGAGCGCCGACTTGCCGGTGCCCGCGCGCCCGCCGAGCGAGACGATGCCGACGTCGGGATCGAGGAGCAGGTCCAGCGCGATGCGCTGCTCCGCCGAGCGCCCGTGCAGGCCGAACACCTCGCGGTCGCCCCGGACGAGCCGCAGCTGCTTGTCGGACGTGACGCGGGCCAGCGCCGAGCCGCGCTCGGAATGCAGGACGAGCCCGGTGTGGCACGGCAGGTCGGCGGCGCCGACCAGCTCGTCGAGTCCTGCGAGTGGCACCCGATCACCCTCGTACAGCGCGTCGATCGTCGCGGCCGACACGTCGAGTTCGGCCGTGCCCGTCCAGCCGGACTCCACCACCGGCTGCGTGTCGTACTCGTCGGCATCGACGCCCACGGCGGCGGCCTTGACACGCAGCGGCATGTCCTTGGTCACGAGCGTGACGTCGCGCCCCTCGTTGCCGAGGTTGAGCGCGACGGCGAGGATGCGTGAGTCGTTGTCGTCGAACCGGAATCCGGCCGGCAGCCGTGACAGATCCGAGTGGTTCAGCTCGACGTGCAGCATCCCGCCCACGTCACCGATCGGGACCGGCGCGTCCAGCCGGCCGTGCTGTACCCGCAGGTCGTCCAACAATCGCAGCGTCTGCCGAGCGAACCATCCCAGCTCCGGGTGGTGCCGCTTGCCCTCCAGCTCGCTGATCACGACGAGCGGCAACACGACCTCGTGCTCGGCGAACCGCCCCAGCGCTCCCGGGTCGGAGAGCAGGACCGACGTGTCGACGACGAACGTGCGAATAGCTGAGCTGCGTTCGGCAGCAGGGCGATCGGTCTGCGACTTGCGGGCAGAGGTCATCGGACGCTCCAGAGGGTTGGCGAGATCTGCCCCGCCGGCGGCCGGGGTAACGGCACGGGCGGGGCAGACGTGACGGCGTCGGCGACACCGCTGGGCGAGCCGCGCGGCGCTGCGTGCTCGCTGATTCGGGAGCGACCGCCTGCAATCGGCGCTGGGACGACTGCGGCGGCTGCCGGACCGCGGGTCTAGCCCGGCCAGTCTTCTCGTCGTCACCACCGTGCGGGACCTCCCGGGGCGGTTGGGTGTTAACCCGATGTCACCAGAACGGACGGTACGGCGTCAATCTTCGTCACTTCGGAAGCCACGCGGTTACAGCCGTGAAACCAACTGGCTAAGAACTCGCGCCTATCGCGCTAGTGGTCTGTCTGCCATATGGCGGCGCAGACCACTAGCCGCCGTAGCGCCGCTCGCGGCTGCCGTAGTCGCGCAGCGCGCGCAGGAAGTCGACCTTGCGGAACTCCGGCCACAGGGCGTCACAGAAGTAGAACTCCGAATGCGCCGACTGCCAGAGCAGGAATCCGGACAGGCGCTGCTCGCCGGACGTGCGGATCACCAGGTCCGGATCCGGCTGCCCCTTCGTGTACAGATGCTCGGCGATGTGGTCGACGTCGAGAATCTCGGCAAGCTCCTCGATGGACGTTCCGGCCGCGGCGTGCTCCTGCAGCAGCGCGCGGACGGCGTCGGCGATCTCACGTCGCCCGCCGTAGCCCACCGCCACGTTCACGACGAGCCCGCGGCGCTCGACCGTGCGTTCCTCGGCGGCCTTCAGAGCCCCCGCCGTGCCCTCGGGCAACAGGTCCAGGGCCCCGACCACGGTGACCCGCCACGGCTTGCGGTCGGCCGACAACTCCTCGACGACGCCCTCGATGATGCGCAGCAGCGGGTCGAGCTCGTCCGGCGGGCGGCTGAGGTTGTCGGTCGACAGCAGCCATAGCGTCACGTGCTCGACGCCCGCCTCGGTGCACCAGTCGAGCAGGTTCGCGATGTGCGCCGCACCGGCGAGGTGGCCCTCGTTCACGTCCTCGAATCCGGCCGCGCGCGCCCAGCGCCGGTTGCCGTCGAGCATGACCGCGACGTGCCGGGGAACGGGGTGGCCGGAGAGTTGCGCGCGCAGCCGGCGCTCGTAGAGCGAGTAGACGACAGCGCGCACTCCCACGGCAGCAAGCCTAGAGCGCGCGTAAAGATCTGATAGGGCCAGCGACCGAACCTACGTGCGGGTAACTTGAGGGAGTGACGACGGCCGGATCACCCGCGGGGGGCGCCGCCGTCGGTACGGCCGGGCACCTCGCCGGTGCCGTCGCCGAACTCCAACCGCGCCTGCGCGGCTGGCTGCACACGTACGCGGCGGCGATCTCCATCGCATCCGGTGCGTCGCTGGTTGCCGTCGCGGCGGCGCTGCGCGGCCGGACGCCGGGCTGGTCCACCTCGGTCTACGCGGCGACCGTCACGCTGCTGTTCGGCACATCGGCCATGTACCACCGCCTGCACTGGGGCGAGCGCGGGCGCGCGGTCATGCGGCGGCTCGACCATTCGATGATCTTCGTGTTCATCGCGGGCACGTATACGCCGATCGCCGCATTGACGCTGCCGCGCACGTCCGCCGTGGCCGTGCTCACCGTGGTGTGGTCGGGTGCTTTGTTCGGAGTGCTGCTCAAGTCCGCCTGGCCGATGGCTCCGCGCTGGCTGGGTGTGCCCTGCTATGTCGGACTCGGCTGGGTCGCCGTCTTCGTGATGCCGGACCTGCTGCACAACGGCGGCGTCGCCACGTTCAGCCTGATCCTGCTCGGTGGCGTCATCTACACGCTCGGTGCTCTCGTGTACGCGACCAAGTGGCCCAATCCGGTTCCGCACGTGTTCGGCTTCCACGAGGTGTTCCACTCGTGCACGCTGGTCGCCGCCGTGTGCCACTACGTCGCCATCTGGCTCGCCGTCTTCTCCTAACCGGCCGCTTCTCTTGACGGGCCTGCCAGCCTGTGGCTCGGCCGTCGCTCGTGATCGCCTGCGGTTCGCGCACCGCAGGTGGTGCGGAAAGCGCAGGTGATCAACAGCTGTCGGCCCCGATCGGTTACTGGCGCTGCGCGTCACTGTCGTGTAATCCTGTAATCAAGTAACGAACAGGAGGCATCAATGCACGGGAGAATTCATCACGAACGGCGCCATCACCGACAAGACGAGGAAGGTCATGCACACCACGGCGGCTTCGGGCCACGCGGCCACGGCCGCGGACGGCGCGGCTTCGGCCGTCCCGGAGGCTGGCAGCAAGCCGACCTGCCCAGCGCCGAAGGCGTCGAGGCCTGGCTTGCCGGGCGGCTGCCCGACGACTGGTTCGCCAGCGCGCCGGACGTGACCGTCGACCGCGAGGAGATCACGGTCATCGGCGAACTGCCGCCGCCGGCAAGCGACGACGACGCCGCGGTGGCCGGACGCATCAGCCGGTTCCGCGAGGAGACTCGCGAGAACCGCATGCAGATCGCGGACGAGGCCGAGGCCCGCTACGGGCGCAAGATCGCGTGGGGCGCATCGATCGGCGACACGCGCCTGCTGTTCACGCACCTGTCCGTGCCGGTCATGACGCGACTGCGCCAGACCGAGCGCCGCGTGCTCGACACCCTCGTCGACGCCGGCGTCGCGCGCTCTCGCTCCGAGGCGCTCGCCTGGTGCGTCAAGCTGGTCGGCGAGCACACCGACGAATGGCTCGCCAACCTGCGCGAGGCGATGTCCGAGGTCGACAAGGTGCGCGCCGAGGGACCGGGGCTCGGTGTCCCGGACGACGCGACCGAGGCGTCCGAGTCCGAGTAGCCGGGCTCAGCCGAGCGCCGCAGCCAGCGCGGCAACGTCGGTGACGGGGGCGTCGCAGACCATGCCCCGGCAGACGTAGGCAGCAGCCGCGTCCCGGACGAGCGGGCGCGCCGCCAGCAACGGCGTGCCGGCGGCATCCGGTGAGCCGGATACGACGACGGCGCCGGGAGGTCGATGCGTCCAGGCGGTGCTCGTCAGCGGGCCGCGACCACCCTCGCCGACGATTGCGACTTGCAGCGGTCCGCTGACGAGGGCCTCCCCCGCCGCCAGCGCCCAGCCCAGGAAGCGCGGCTGCTGCACGCCGAGCGACGACACCAGCCGCAGCGCATCCTCTGCTGCTTGGCGATGCTCGAGCGAGCCGGTCAGCGCTGAGTGCGTGACCAGCGCATTCGCCACGGCGCTTTGACCGGACGGTGCCGCGTTGTCGGTCGGGTCCTTCGGGCGGCGCACGAGGCGCTCGGCATCGTCTGCGGTGTCGAAGAACCCGCCCCGGCCGTCGGCGAATCGGGCCAGCGCGGTGTCGAGCAGCTCACCCGCGCCGTCCAGCCAGCGCGGGTCGGCGGTTGCCTGGTGCAGCGCGAGCAAGCCCTCGGCGAGGTCGCCGTAGTCCTCGGCGACGCCGGCAGCCGTACCGGCGCGACCGTCGCGCGACGTCCGGAGCACCCGCCCGTCCACCACATGCACGCCCACCATCAGCTCAGCGCAGGCGACCGCGGCGTCCACATAGGACGGTTCGTCGAGAACTGCGCCGGCCTCGGCCAGCGCGGCGATGACGAGGCCGTTCCAGGCTGTGACGACCTTGTCGTCGCGACCCGGCTGCGGGCGGAGACTGCGAGCCACGAGCAGCCGTGCCCGCCAGTCTGTCCACAGTGGACGATCGGACGGGTCGCTCGGCAGCTGCAGCGTGGACGCGCCCTGCTCGAACGTGCCGGTGGGGGTCACCGCGAACAGCTCGGCGGCGGCATCAGCGTCGGCGCCCAGCACCTCGTGCAACTGCGCCGGCGTCCACACGTAGGTCAGCCCCTCGACGCCGTCGGTGTCGGCGTCGAGCGCCGAGGCGAAGCCGCCCTGTGGCGTCCGCATGTCACGCAGCAGGAAGCCGGCCGTCTCGCGCGCGATGCGCTCAGCGAGGGCCGACCGAGTCAGTCGCCACCAGTGCAGGTAGACGCGCAGCAGCAGCGCGTTGTCGTAGAGCATCTTCTCGAAATGCGGCACCACCCACGCCTCGTCGACGGAGTACCGCGCGAACCCGCCAGCGAGCTGGTCGTACATGCCGCCGCGCGCCATTGCATCGAGCGTGCGCTCTGCCATCGCCAAGGACGTCGCGTCGCCCGTCCGCTCGTGGTGGCGTAGCAGGAACTCGAGCGTCATCGACGGCGGGAACTTGGGTGCACGGCCGAAGCCACCGTGCTCGGCGTCGAAAGACGTGGCCAGCCGGGCGGCAGCGGCGTCGAGGTGCGACGCGCCCGGCACCGGGTCACCGCCGTTGTCGGGTACCGCCGCTTCGGACAGTGCAGCGACGACTCGCTGGCCGGCGGCCAGCACCTCGTCGCGGTCGTCGTGCCACGCCTGCGCGACCGCGGTGAGCAGCCGGCTGAACTGCGCGCGCGGGAAGAACGTCCCGGCGAAGAACGGTTCGCCGGACGGTGCGAGCAGGCACGTCATCGGCCAGCCGCCCTGGCCGGTGAGCGCAGTCGTCGCCTCCATGTAGACGGCGTCGACGTCCGGACGCTCCTCGCGGTCGACCTTGATGTTGACGAAATGCTCGTTCATCAGCGCGGCGACGTCGGCGTCCTCGAACGAGTCGTGCGCCATGACGTGACACCAGTGACAGGCGGCGTAGCCGACCGACAGCAGGATCGGCCGGCCGAGCCGCTTCGCCTCAGCGAACGCCTCGCCCGACCACGGCCACCAGTCGACCGGATTGTCCTTGTGCTGAAGGAGATACGGGCTCGTCGCCGTCGCCAACCGGTTGGTCACCACACCGACTATGCCCCGTCGGCGCGGACGCGCACTTACCCGGGCAGCGCCTTCGCCTCCCACAGCGTGTTCAGCCGACGCTGCAGGTAGCGAGTCTGCGACGCGTACCAGAACGCGCCGAGGATCGTGATGCCGGCAGACACACGCACCGGCGAGTCGACCGACGCGTGCGCGGCGGTCAACCGACCGGCCGTCCTGGCGAGGCTGACCAGGTTCACGATCGGCACCAGCTGCGCGAGCACGGCAAGCCCTGGCTTGACCGTCACCGCATCGGGGGCGAACAGCTGCAGCTCGCGGTTGATCTTGTAGTACCAGACGAGGTAGTAGATGCCGAGCGTGACGATGGACAGCAGCCACACGGCCCAGGCGTCGCGCGTCTGGCCGACCGTCCCCGACTCCGGCTGTGCCGGACGGTACGCGTGCCGGCCGACGGTCGCCGCCTTGGCCTTGGTCGCGACGGGAGACGCGGGCGACACGGAAGACACGTCGTGCTCGCCGGCCTCCGGCGACGCAATCGGCTGATTCGACTCGGTCATACCGGGTCCTTTCGAGGCGGGGTCGATCTTGGTACTGGCCGCTCCACGGTGATCTTGATGCGGCGCGGTGTCAAGCTGACGTTAAGGTGTTGTCGAAGTTGTTGCATCTCCGCAATCTGGCATCGTGCAGGCATGGCCCCCGAGCGTCCGTACGACATCGTGCTGTTCGGCGCGACCGGGTTCACCGGGTCGCTGACCGCCGAGTACCTCGCCCAGAACGCGTCGCCCGGGTTGCGCTGGGCGATCGCCGGACGCAGCCCCGCGAAGCTCGAGGCGGTACGCGCACGACTCGGCGCGGAGTGCGCGGAGCTGCCGCTGCTGCGGGCCGACATCCGCGACCACGACTCGCTGCGCGAGCTGGCCGAGAGTTCGCGCGTCGTCATCACGACGGTCGGCCCGTACATCACCTACGGCGAACCGCTCGTCGAGGCGTGCGCGGCTGCCGGGACCGACTACGTCGATCTGACCGGCGAGGCCGAGTTCGTCGACCGTTGCTACGCCCGCTATCACGATCGAGCCGTTGAGAGCGGCGCACGTCTGGTGCACAGTTGCGGGTTCGAGTCCATCCCGCCCGACCTGGGCGTCTACTTCACCGTGCTGCGGCTGCCGGAGGGAGTGCCGCTGCGCGTCCGCGGCTTCGTGCGCGCGTCCGCGGCGCTCTCGGCTGGGACCTATCAGACCGCGATCACCGGCTTCGCGCGGGCCAGGTCGGCCGCGGGCGCCGCGCGCGAGCGTCGCCGGCTCGAACCCCGGCCGGCGGATCGGCGAGCCCGGGCGGTCGGCGGGCGGATTCGCCACGACCCGGACGCTCAGGCGTGGGTGGTGCCGTTGCCGAGTATCGACGGCGGGGTGGTTGCCCGGTCGGCACGAGCGCTCGACCGCTATGGCCCGGACTTCAGCTACACGCACTACGCCGCGGTCAAGCGGCTGCCGGTGGCGCTGGGCGGTGTGGCCACAGCTGCCGGCCTGGCGGGTCTCGCGCAGATCCCGCCGGTGCGCGGATGGCTGCTCGGCCGGATGCAACCGGGCGAGGGCCCGTCGGCGCAGAAGCGGGCCAGGAGCTGGTTCACGATGCGGTTCGCCGGCGAGGGCGGTGGCTCCCGGGTGATCACGGAGGTTTCCGGAGGAGACCCCGGCTACGGCGAGACGGCCAAGATGCTGGCCGAGTCAGCGATGTGCCTGGCCGCCGACCGGCTGCCGGTCACGTCGGGTCAGGTCACGACGGCCGTCGCGATGGGCGACGCCCTGATCGAACGGCTGACCAGGGCGGGCATCGCGTTCACCGTGCTGGACGGCGCGCCGAGTGCCGCGCCGTCGCGGAACACGGGTTCCTGACGGCCCGGCGCGCTACTCCCCGACCGCCTTGCGCGGGGTGGTCTTGCGCGGGGTGGTCTTGCGCGGGGTGGTCTTGCGCGGCGCCGCCTTGCTTGGCGCCGCCTTGCGTGCCGTCGTACTCGACGCCGTCGCAGCCTTGCGAGCCGTCGGGCGCTTGCCCGGGGTAGCCGCCTTGGCAGTCGGGGTCACGGCGCGAGTGGCCTTCGGCCGAGGCGACTCGCTGGTGGCCGCCGTTCGCTTGGCCGTCGCTGCCCGCTGCGCGCGCGCCGCGTCGGCTTGCGCCTCGTCGAGCCGGGGCTGCGACTTGGCCGGACGCGACCTGGCCCGCGGTTGCGACTTCGCCGGTCGCGACTTGGCCCGGGCCGCCGTCTTGCCAGGCGGCACGGGATCGATCACGACCTCGGGCACGGCAACCGGCTCGGCCGCGACGATCACCTCCGCGTCGAGGACTGGCTCCGCCTCGGCGACCGGTTCAGGCTGACGCTCGACGTGCGCCGGCGGCCAGATGGTCAGCCCCGCGCGGTACTCGGTCTCGACCGGGATCCTGGCTGACTGGCCCCGGTCGCCGAGGTAGGTATCCGGTAGCTCAGTCCTCGTCCTCGTCACTTTTCTTGCCCGCCTTGCGACCACCCGGGCGGGCACCCGACCCCTTCGTCGGCACGCTCTGCCCGAGCATGACCTCGGCGAAGTCAGCTAGCGCTCCGTCGAGCTGCTGGGTGATCCGGCGTTCGGAGTCATGCTGCGAGTCGCGCAACACCCGCGCGAACTCGTTGCGGTCGGGTCTTGCGTCGACGCCGCGGTCGATCTTGTCGATGCCGTTCTCGATCGCACCGGTCAGCGAGCCGACGCCGGAGTGGACGCTGTCCTCGACCGACTTCACGCGGCCGGTGACCGACTCGAGCCGCTCGGCGATCTGCTCGATCCGGCCGGAGATGCCGTCCAGGCGCTCGCTCGGGTCGACCGCCGGGCGGGCGAGGAGCTCCTCGAACCGGCCCTGCAGGCGGTTCGTCTCGTCGTCCAAGCGCTGGTGCAAACCACTGGAGAGCTCGTCGAAGCGCCGGTGCACGGAGGCGGGGTCGAGGGTGCCGGGCAGCAGATCGACGGCGCCGTGGACGCGCGCCACGGTCGCGTCGAGCTCGTCGAGGCGGGCGTGCAGGTGCTGCAGCCGGTCGTCGAGCCCGTCCAAACGCCCGGAGACTCCTTCGAACCGGCCGGTCACGCCCTCCAGCCGCCCGTCCAGCGCGTCGAGCGGAGTTCCGACGCGGTCGCTGACCGCCGTCACCACGTCGATGACCCGGTTGAGCACGGTGTCCTGGGCGTCGATCCGCGAGAGTGCCTCGTCCAAGCGCTCCGCGATGACGCTGACCTCGGTGCGATCGGGCAGCTCGGACAGGCGCTGCTGGATCGTCGCGACATTGTCGTGTGTCGAGGACAGGCGCGTCGCGCTCTCACCGGCGACGCCTTCCAGCGGCGCGAGCCGCGCCCGGATGTCGTCGAGCATGTCGACGACCTGTTGCTGCTCGTCGGCTCGGACATCCGAGGCGCGCGCGAGCATTGCGCGCATCTTCTCGAAGCCGACTGGAGTCTGCCCATTGACGGTCTGGTCCACCGTGCTGCTACCTCTCTGGAAACTGGGGCCCAAACGACCGGTGCGCTCGCACCAGAACGTCGGCACGAGCGCGAAGGATCGCGATGGTACGGAGGGTGTAGCTGCACAGCATGCACCACTCGCCCATGCGCCGGAAGGGGTGGGTGGGCACCTTTCGGTGCGCCGTCAGATGCGGCCCGACGTCGCCGCCTCGCGACCGGCGACGTGGTCGGCGTCCGCGAACCGAAGACCAAGATCACCAAGCAGCGACACCACGTCCCGCGTCGGGCCGCGGAGCAGGCGTGATCGAGACAGCCGGATGATCCGCTCCGCGAGCGGCACCGTTCGGTCGATCAGCATGCGCGTGCGCCGGGCTCCGGAGGACGCGTCGTGCACCCAGAACAGCACGATGCCCATCTGGTAGAGCCACAGCAGTTCCGGCAGCGCCGCGCGGAGTTCGCGGTCGACGGAGAGGTCGGCTCCGTCGACGACGCGACGCATGACCGACACGGCACCGTCGCGTGCCGCCGCGGATCCTTCGGAGAACGGGCTGAGCGGGCTGCTGGGATCCGCAGCGTTCTTGAAGAACTGAGCGGCGAACTCGTGATACGGCGCCGCGACATCCAGCCAGGCGTGCATGACGCCGGACAGGCGGTCCGCGAAGTTCGTCGTGCCGGCGAGCAACGCTTCGCTGGCGGCCATGTGCTGGCGTTGCATCTGGTCGTAGAAGCCCTGGACCAGGTGTTCCTTCGACCCGAAGTAGTAGTACGCGTTGCCGACGGCCACGTGCGCCTCGTCGGCGATCGCCCGCATCGTGGTGCGCTCGTAGCCACGCTCGGCGAACAGGCGCAGGGCGGCCTCGACGATCTGTGCCCTGGTCTGCTCGCCCCTGCCTCCCGCGCTCATCAGCGGTGCGTGCCCACGTCTCGGTACGGATAGGCCGTTTGCAGCGGCGGCGCCTCCTGGCGGACGCGGTTGCGCCGAAGGTGCGCGAACAGCCACAGGTTGCCGAGATGGATGCCGCCGAGCACGAGCAGGACGACCCCGACCTTCACCGACAGCGCGTCGAACACCTGCCGCGTGTCGTGCACGTTCGTCGACGGGCGCAAGTACCACACCACGAAACCGAAGTTGATCAGGTAGAAGCCGGCCACCAGCAGGTGGTTGACCGCCTCGGCCATCCGCCGATCGCCACAGAAGACGTCCTCGAGGAACACCCGGCCGTTTCGCGAGAGGGTGCGACCGACCCACATGGTGAGCGCCACGCCGAGCAGCAAGTAGATCACGTACGTCACGACCACCAGACCGTCTTGCATGGCCACCAGCCCCTGTCTTGAACACGTTCAAGTCAACGGCACCACGGTAGCACGCATACTTGAACGTGTTCGAATCGAGACCTGAACCGAATCAGGAGCCGAACGGCGGATCGCCCGGCCGCGGGAATCCCGACCGCTCTTGAGGCGTGGGCCACGAAGCCTTCGCTCCCGCCGAGCCGAACGCAGGCCGGGCCGGCTTGCTCCATCCCGCCGATCCGATGGCGCCGCCGCTCATCCCGCCGGATCCGGCCGGCCCGCCCGGCGCGCCGGAGCCGGACGATCCGCCCGGGCCACTCGACCCGCCGGAGCCGCTGGTGGGCTCGGTAGGCGCCGGCCCGCTTGGCCCGGCGGGTCCAGCCGGTGTGCCTGACCCGGCGATCCGGCCGGACGAGCCCGCCGGGCCGCCGCCTTCGAATCGCTCGCTGGAGGTCTCCGGCCCGGACGACCAGCGCGCGGCCGTGGTCGTCGGCGCCGACCAGGACCGGGGCGTGCTCTCGGTCTGTTGCCACGCCGACGCCACCCGGGTATCCGAGTCGTCGCCCGACATCATCGAGCCGCCTTCGGGCACCGGGCTGAACGCGTCCTCCTCCTCGTCTTGCCGGGTCGCGGTCTGGTTGGTCGCTGACGCCAGGATCGCCGCGACGATCGCAACGAGCAGTCCGGTCACGCCGCCGAACAGCACCGACTCAGCCGTCGGGCCATGGAAGACCGGGTTCCAGAACCGGCCGAGACCTTGCGGGTCGCGGCTGTGCTCGTACAGGTCGCTGAAGGCGATTGCCAGCCGGCCGATCGCGGCCAGCTGAGTCAGGCCGAGGACGAGGCCCCAGGTGCCGAACAGCACCGCGAAGAAACTGCGCGGCGGCCGCATCGCACCCACGAACGCGAGGACCACCAGGAAGACGAGGACCACCATTCCGGCGGCGGCGATGATGCCGCCCAGCCAGATTGCCCGCTCGTCGCTGACCGGCGTGAATCGCCACGAGAAGTCGGTGAGTACCGCCTTGAGCTGGTGGTCACGTGGCAGTTCGTTGGCGCGCGCGTTCTCGACGAGATGCTTGACGATCCACTGGTTTCCGGCAGCCGCCACGAGTACCAGTTCGGTGACGGCCGCACCGAGCGCGACCAGCGGGGAGGGTGAGCGTCGCATTCGCGGAGCATAGGACCAAGTCGCCCACACGCGAAGGGGTCGGGCGTGCCTAAATGGCGATTTGACGCCGACCCGCGAAAGGATGGACGCAACCGGCGAAAGGACCGCAGTGCCTGACGACGATCCGTCCGGCCTCGTGCGCACCGCTGCCAGGCTGTCGACGGCGTGGCGACGAGCGATGGTCGTGCTGCGCCGTGCCCTTCGCTGGGAGCACGTCCACCACGTCGACCGCCGGCTGGTCATCGTGGCGCTCGCGCTCGTCGGCTCGACACTCGGCGTCGCGCTGGCCGGCAACGTGCATCACGGCGTGGGCCCGGTCCGAGTGCAGTTCGCGCTGCGGCCGACCCTGCACGGCGGGTCCGAGGTCGACGTCCCGCCGCTCGGCCGGCTGACCATGCGCAGCCACGTCGGGCCGCTGCGCGTGCGGGCGACGGTCACCGGCATCAGCCTGACCGCGGCGCAGCGCGTGCTGAGCGGCGGCGTCGACCGCGACGAGCTCGCCAAGCAGGTCGACCGAGACGTGCGCGGCGCGCTGATCCAGCTCATCGTCAAGTCGCTACTCGCTGCTCTGCTGGGCGGCGCCGGTCTAGTCGCACTGACGTTTCGCCGATGGCGTCCTATCGCCGCGGCCGTCGGCACGACCGCCATCGCCCTGGCAGCCTCAGCCGGACTGGCCGCGGTGACCTGGGATACGAAGGCACTCTCGCAGCCGAAGTACACCGGCGTCCTCGCGTCGGCGCCGTCTCTGATCGGCAACATCGACGACATCCAGGATCGCTTCAACTCCTACCGCGCCGAGCTGTCGAGGATCGTCACCAACGTCTCCAAGCTCTACAACGTCGCCTCGACCCTGCCCACCGCGCCGGAGAGCAACGCGATTCCGGTGCTGTGGGTGTCCGACATCCACGACAACCCCGAGGCGTTCAGCGTGATGGCCTCGCTGATCACCCAGTTCAAGGTGCAGGCCGTCGTCGACACCGGTGACATCAGCGACCACGGCACCAGCGCCGAGACCCAGCTGGCCACACCGATCGGGACACTCGGCGTCCCGTACATCTACGTGCGGGGCAACCACGATTCGATCGGCGCGACGCAGCGATTCGTCGCCTCGCGCCGCAACGCCATCGTGCTCGACGACGGAGACGCAGCCGACGTGGCGGGACTGCGCTGGGCCGGCATCGGCGACCCGCTGTTCACGCCGGACAAGACCGATGTCCAGGACAAGGACGCCGACCGCGAGACCCTCCTCGCCAGCGGGCAGCGCCTCGCCGACAGCATCGGGAGCCAGTCGCCGCCGATTGACGTCGCGCTCATCCACGATCCGGCGATGGCCGGCCCGCTCTACGGGCACGTGCCGCTCATCCTCGACGGGCACGTGCACCATCGCGCGTCCCACGTCGAGACCAAGACGCTCGAACTGACGCAGGGCTCGTCCGGCGGCGCGGGCCTGCGCAATCTGGAGGGCGAGCAGCCGCTGCCCCTTGAGCTGTCGATCATCTACTTCGACGTGACGACCCATCGCCTGGTCGCCGTGGACGACGTGACCCTCAGTGGCCTCGGCGAAGAGTCGGTACAGATCGAACGCCATTCGGCCGACTCGTATCTGCACGAGAACAAGGCCACCGATACGTCATCGCCGTCCTAGTGTCGTGAGTCGGAAGTTCGTTGCCAGATGCGGTGATCCAGGTGTGCGCTGGCAAGGCGGACGAGGAGCCGATACCGGGCTTGTAACGGCGACGAGGACAACGCAGCCAGCGTGCAGCTGGGCGCCGGAGATGGTGACAGAAACTTCCGACTCACGACGCTGGTCCGGCAGCCATAGACTCGGCTCATGAGTGACGAGGCCGCCGAGACACCGAACGCCGACGCTACGACCGCATCGCACGACAGCCCGATGTCAGCCGAACTGCGTGCCGCGATCGCACAGGACTGGGATCCGGCGCCGGTGATGCCGCATCCGGCACGTCCGGACGGCGCACCGTTCACCGCGCAGCGTCGGGCGGCGCTGTCTGCCGCCTTCCCGGGCCAGCTGATCGTCGTGCCGGCCGGACCCATGAAGCCACGGGCGAACGACACCGACTATCCCTACCGGGCGGCCAGCTCGTTCACCTGGCTCACCGGTGAGACGGTCGAGAGCGCCGTGCTCGTCCTGACGCCGAGCTCCACCGGTCATGACAGCACGCTCTACGTCGTCGAGTACGCCGCCCCGGGAAAGCTCGAGTACTTCACCGACCGTATGCACGGCGCGCTCTGGGTCGGCGGCGCGCCGACGCCGGCCGAGACCGCTGAGGCGCTGGGCATCACCACCCGGGCCCGCGGCGACCTCGAGTCAGACGTCGCCGGGTGGCGCGACCGCGACTGCGCCGTGCTCACCGGCTTCGACCCCGCCGTCGACGCACTGTTCCCCCGCGGCAACGGCAACAAGCTCGGCGAGGTGCTCGACGAGCTGCGGCTGGTCAAGGACGCCTGGGAGATCGCCCGGCTGCAGGACGCGTGCGACGCTACCGCTCTCGGTTTCGCCGACGTCGCCCGCGAACTGCCCGTCCTGCTGGCACGTGGCGGCGAGCGCGGAGAGCGCTGGCTCGAAGGTACGTTCTGGCGACGCGCCCGGATGGAGGGCAACACGGTCGGCTACACGTCGATCGTCGGCGCGGGCGTGCACGGCACGACGCTGCACTGGTGGCGCGACGACGGGCCCGTCCAGGCCGGGCAGTTGCTGCTCGCCGACATGGGCATCGAGACCGACGAGCTCTACACCGCCGACGTCACCCGCACGATGCCGGTCAGCGGCGAGTGGACTCCTGACCAACTGCGCATCTACCGCGCCGTCTACGAGGCACAGAGCGCGGGCATCGCCGAGGTCAAGGCCGGCGCCGACTTCCTCGCCGCGCACAACGCGGCGATGTGGGTACTCGCCGACCATCTGCACTCGTGGGGCATCCTGCCCGTCACCGCCGAGGTCTCCTGCGCCGACGACCCGGAGCGTCCCGGCGCCGGGCTGCACCGTCGCTACACGCTGCACGGCACGTCGCACATGCTCGGCATCGACGTCCACGACTGCGCGCTTGCCCGCGAGCAGAACTACCGCAAGGGGACGCTGGCCGCCGGCTACGTCCTCACCGTCGAGCCGGGCCTGTACTTCCAGCCCAACGACCGGACGGTCCCGGCCGAGCTGCGCGGTCTGGCGGTACGCATCGAGGACGACATCCTCGTCACCGACGGCGCCCCGCTGAACCTGTCCGGCTCGCTGCCGAGAGACGCCGACGAAGTAACGGCCTGGATGCGTGAGGTGCAGTCGACGCCAGCCGTTCCGTGACCGATCGCGGGCCCGGCGATGACGTCGCAGGCATCACCGCGCAGTGGGCACGCGAGCGACCCGAGCTCGACGTCACGCCGATCGAGGTGTTCGGCCGCATCGCCAAGCTGCACCGGGCGCAGGTCGAGGCGAGCGAGCATGCATACCGGCAGCTTGGCATCTCCTCCGGCGACTTCGACGTGCTGGCGACGCTGCGGCGTGCCGGGCGGCCGTATCGCCTGACACCGTCCGACCTGACGTCGTCGATGATGATCTCGAGCGGTGGCGTCACGCAGCGGGTCGACCGCCTCGAACGGGTCGGCCTCGTCGAGCGCCGGCCGCATGAGTCCGATCGGCGCAGCACGACGGTCGCACTGACGCCCGGCGGGCGCAGGCTGATCGACAAGGCGATGCCGCTGCACCTGGACGCCGAACGGGCGCTCCTCGTGGGCCTGTCGAAGGCCGACCGGACGGCTCTCGCCAAGCTGCTCAAGAAGGCGCTGGCCAACTCGGAATAGTTCGCCCGACAGATACCTTAGCTCTAAGACTCTCAGGGCTAAGGGGACTTCCGTTGACTCGAACCTCGACCGTGGCGGTCACCGCGCTCGGCCCGGCGATCTGGGGAACGACGTACTACGCGACCACCAAGTGGCTGCCGTCCGGGTACCCGATCCTGGACGGCGCGGTGCGCGCGCTTCCGGCCGGCCTCGCACTGCTGGCGTTGCGGTGGCAACTTCCGAGCGGCGTGTGGTGGTGGCGGATCGGCGTGCTGGGCATGCTGAACATCGGCCTGTTCTTCCCGCTGCTGTTCGTCGCCGCGGAGCGCGTCCCGGGCGGCATCGCCGGTGCCGTCGGCGCGATCCAGCCGCTGATCGTCCTGATGATGTCGACGGTGATCCTGCGCTCGCGCATCACCGCCACCGCGCTCGCGGCGGGCGTCGGCGGTGTCGTCGGCGTGACGCTTCTCGTCGTCCGCGCCTCGGGCCACGTCGACATGGTCGGCGTGCTCGCGGCGGTGATCGGCACCGCCGAGATGGGACTGGCCATCGTGCTCGCGAAGCGATGGGGCCGCCCACCCATGTCGCCGGTGACGCTCACTGGCTGGATGCTGACCGCCGGCGGCCTGTTCCTCACTCCGCTCGCGCTGGCCACCGAAGGGCTGCCGCAACACCTGTCGGGCACGAACTGGTTCGGCCTCGTCTACCTGGCCGTCATCGGCGGCGCCCTCTCGTACTTCCTGTGGATGCGCGGGGTCGGCGCGCTGCCCGCATCCGCGATGAGCTTCCTCACCCTGGTGGTGCCGCTCGTCGCCGCGACGATCGGCTGGCTCGCACTCGGGCAGAGCCTGACGCCGTTGCAGCTGCTGGGCATGGCCGTCGCGCTGGCCTCGCTCGTGGTCGGTCAGCGCGCCGCGGCACGGCCCGCCGGGCGGCCGATCCCGGCGGCAGCGGGACAATGGCGCCATGGCAGCACCACGGCGGGTCTCGTCGACCGGAGACCTTCACCTGCCGCCGGGTCGCGGCCTGCCCGACGGGCTGACCATCCCGGCCGGCGAGCTGGTCGAGCGATTCAGCCGCTCGTCCGGACCAGGCGGGCAATCGGTCAACACGACCGACAGCAGGGTCGAGCTGAGCTGGGACGTCGGTAGCTCGGCGGCGCTCGGGGACCACCACCGGGACCGGCTGCTCACCCGGCTCGACGGCCGGCTGACGAGCGGCGTGCTGACGATCAGTGCGTCCGAGCATCGGTCGCAACTGCAGAACCGGGCGGCCGCCCGCACCCGGTTGGCCGCGATTGTCACCGCAGCGCTCCGGCCCGAGCAGGTACGCCGCCCGACGCGCCCGTCGCGGGCGGCCAAGCAGGCGCGCCTGGACGCCAAGAAGCAGCGCGGCAGGCTGAAGGCCGATCGCCGCCTGCGCGGCGACTGACCGATCAGGCATCCGTCCAGCGGACGCGCACGTCCGGGGCGTCACGCACGGCCGCGACGCGCTCGGCCTCACGCTCGGCCTCGCGGCGCACGGCCGGGGGCAGCGGCGCGAACGGGTCGACGGTGATCTCCAGCCGGGCCTTGCCGCTCTTGGGACGCCACGTGCCGACCACCTCGCCGTCGACGAACAGCACGCCCGGACGCCCGAGAATCGGCCACAAGACCTTGTGCACCGCCCTGTCGGGCACGATCAGCGGGCGATCGCGGGCCTGCAGGTACGGGTCGAACGCCCCGAGCAGGCGAACCAGCCGGGGTGCCTTCGCCTTGCGCAACGCGGCGAGCTGCTCCGGCGGTAGCCACGCGGGGCGTCCCTCGACGTCCACCTCGACCAGGTCGTCCGGCCACATCGACGCGAGGTCGGCCCGCCGCGCGCCGAGATAGCCGGCGACCTCGCCCTGGGTCGCCGGGCCCAGCAACGTGAGGTACGCGCGGATCAGGCGCTGCACGGCCGCCGGGTCGGCGCTCGTCGGGACGGCCGCGCCGGGTCGGGGCACGAGCACCGGCGGCGCCGTGCCGGGCTCGAGCTCGATGCCGGCGGGCAGGCTGCCCATCCGGAAGACCAGCTCGAAGACATGCGTGGCCTGGCAGCTGCGGCAGTAGCGATGCATCGTGTCGGGCGTCGCCGCCGTCACCGCCGTGCTCGCGGCACCCTTGCCCATCGGTGCCGTGACGACCTTGCGCATCGCCTCGGCGCCGGCGGCGAATCCGGCCAGGCCCGCCATACCTGCCTTCTTCATGGTCGATCCCGCGTCGACCCGGCCCAGCGCGTCCGCGTCGGACAGTGGCCAGAGCGCGGCGGCCAGCCAGTCGAGGTCAGTGCGCCGATGCAGGTGCGGCGCGCCGCGCAGCGTCCACGCCAAGGCGAGCGGCTGGCCGGGGCCGACGCCCCGCAGCGACGGCGTGCGGCGCAGGCGCGCATCGAACGCGAGCCGCGCCGAGTCGCCGGAGTCCTGCACGCCGAAGTCGAGCACGGCGAGCTTGCCGAGCGAGGACCCGTCGCGCAGCAGACCCTGCGCACCGACGCGGTAGCCGATGACTTGCTCGCGCCGCACCTGTGGCATCAATGGACCTCGGTACCAGGATCGAAGGCGTAGGACAGCGTGACGTCGAACGTCATGTCGCCCGCCGCGTACTCGACCTCCCCGTGCAGCCCCTCGAATTCGCTGCGCCCCGAGCCCGGCACGATCTGGCCGGTCGTCTTGGCGACCGAGTCCTCGTGCCGTCCGCGGAGCTCGACGACGAATGAGCCGGTGCGCCCGTCGAGCGTTCCGGTGACGCGCTCCAGCCCCACGTACTCGCCGACCAGGCTGGCCGGCTCTGCCGGATCGCCTTCGGTGTACGCGATGAGCATCCGCGTCGAGGACTCACCGACCAGATCGCCGCTGTAGGTCAGGGCGAAGTCCGCCTGGGCCAGCGCCGCCTGACCGTCCGGCGCGTCGTAGCGGGCCTCCTCCCAGGATTTCGCGGTCGCCGTGATGTTCGCGGTCTTGCGTAGCTGCGACTTGATCATGTCGCGTCTCCTCCTTGTTGCTCGGTACCCGTCCATCCTCGCGCTCAAACCTGTCACGCAGTGACATGATTTACCGGCAAGAATGGACGGCATGCGCGCGAGCCGGCTGATGTCGATGCTGGCGTTACTCCAGGTGCGCGGCCGGATCAGCGCGCAGGTGCTGGCCGACGAGCTCGAGGTGTCGCTGCGCACGGTGTACCGCGACATGGAGGCACTCAACTCGGCCGGCATCCCGATCTACGCCACGCGCGGTCGCACCGGCGGATTCGCCTTGGTCGACGGCTACCGCTCACGCCCGTCGACCCTGACCGGCGACGAGGCTGAGGCGCTGTTCCTCACCGGCCTGCCAGGTCCTGCCGCAGAGCTCGGACTCGGCGGCGTCCTCGCGGCAACCGAACTCAAGCTGCTCGCCGGACTGCCGCCGGACCTGCGCGAGCGGGCCGCGCGCATCCGCGACCGGTTCCACCTCGACGCCCCGGGCTGGCTGCGCGAGACCGACCCGCCGCAGCATCTGGCCCTCATCGCGGACGCGGTCTGGGCACAGCGCCGCGTGCAGGTGCGCTACGAGCGCAGCAACCGCGTGGTGGTCGACCGGTGCCTCGATCCGCTCGGCATCGTGCTCAAGGCGGGTACCTGGTACGTCGTCGCGAATGCCGACGGCTCCCGGTCGCCGCGCACGTACCGTGTCTCGCGGGTGCGCGAGGCGGTGACGCTCGACGAGACGTTCGAGCGTCCGGACGACTTCGACCTGCAGGCGCATTGGGCCGACTATCAGCTCGACTACGCCCGGCGGGTCTTTCGCGGTTCGGCGACGGTGCGCCTGTCGCCCGCGGGCCGGGAGCTGCTGTTCCTGCTCGGCCCGATCGTGGCGCGTGCAGGGCGGGACGCGATGGGCGAGCCGGATACGGACGGGTGGGCGCGCACCACGCTGCCGATCGAGTCGACCCGGCACGCGCTGCATGCGCTGATGCAGCTCGGGGCGGACGTCGAGGTGCTCGAACCGCCCGAGCTGCGCGACCTCGTCGCAACCGCTGCCCGGGAACTCGCGCGTCGCTACGACGGCTAGCCCGGCGGGGGCTGCGGCTCGCTCGGGCCGTTCTCGTGCAGCGTCGGCGCCGCCGGCTGGTCGTTCTCGGGCGGCGCGGCCGCGGACCTGTCTGCGGGGAAGTCGTCGCGTACCCGCCTGAGGTGCTTGGTCATCGACCGGAACAGGAAGTAGCACGAGATCGCGAGCAGCAAGATCACCACGAGCGCGATCGGGCCGGCCTTCTTCGACTCGCCGCCACTGTCGTCGGCGAGCACAGCCACCGCGAGCGCGTACTGCGGCAGCATCAGGGCAGTACCTTGTCGCGCACGCCGGCGAACAGGTCGTCCTCGGGCACCGTGCTGTCGACGTGCGAGCGGACGAGCTCGAAGTCCTCGGTCGGCCACGCCTCGCGCTGGATGTCGAGCGGCACCTTGAAGAACCAGCCGTCGGGATCGACCTGCGTCGCGTGCGCGATCAGCGCGGCGTCACGCCGCTCGAACCAGTCGGCACACGGCACGCGCGTGGTCAGCGTCGGAACCCGTCGCTTGTCCTCGTTGTCGAACCAGCGCTGCATCACCTCGTCGTACGGCGATTCGAGGCCGTGTTCGGTCATCGCCACGTGCAGCGCGACGACGCGTTCCTTGCTCCAGCCCACGTCGTAGTACAGCTTCAGCGGCTGCCACGGGTCGCCGGCGTCGGGGTAAGCCTCGGCGTCGGCCGCAGCGTCGAAGGCCGCCATGCTGATCTTGTGGCACATGATGTGGTCGGGATGCGGGTACCCGCCGTTCTCGTCGTACGTCGTGACGACATGCGGGCGGAAGTCACGGATCTGCGCGACCAGGCCCGCCGCGGCCTGCTCGACGGGCTGCAACGCGAAGCATCCCTCGGGAAGCGGCGGCAACGGATCACCTTCGGGCAAGCCGGAATCCTCGAAACCCAGCCAGGACTGCCGCACGCCGAGGATCTCGCGCGCGTGGTCCATCTCCGCCTTGCGGATCGCGGCGATGTTCGCCTCGATGTCCGGACGATGCTGCAGCGCCGGATTGAGGATGCTGCCGCGTTCGCCGCCGGTGCACGTGACGACCAACACATCGACCCCTTCGTCGACATATCGGGCCATCATTGCCGCACCCTTGCTCGACTCGTCGTCGGGATGCGCGTGGACAGCCATCAGCCGTAGCGCGTCGGGCTCACGGGGCGCGAATCGATCACTCACGTCGCCTATTGTGGCTGATGGTCGGACAACGCTGCCGGCGAGGCGTCCACAGCGTTAGGCCGTCGCACAATCAGGTGCGGCGATGTTACGTTCGACGTTCGTCTGCAAACCCGCAAGGAGAGCTCGTGTCCACCACCGACAGCGTCAACAGCACCAAAGTCACCTGGCTGACCCAGGAGGCTCACGACCGACTGTCGAAGGAACTCGACGATCTCGTCGCCAACAAGCCCGTGATCGCGAAGGAGATCAACGAGCGCCGCCAGGAAGGCGACCTGCGCGAGAACGGCGGATATCAGGCAGCTCGCGAGGAGCAGGCCAAGCAGGAGGGCCGGATCCGCCAGCTGCAGCAGTTGCTGCGCGACGCCCGGGTCGGCGAGGCGCCGACGACCAACGGCACGGCGGGTCCGGGCATGGTCGTGACCGCTCGGTACGAAGGCGACGACGACATCGAGACGTTCCTGATCGGCTCGCGGGAAGAGGCCGCTACGACCGATCTCGAGGTCTACTCGGCGGCCTCGCCGCTCGGTCAGGCGCTCACGGGCGCGCGCGAGGGGCAGACCGTGTCCTACGAGACGCCGACCGGCAAGACCGTCCGCGTCACGCTGGTCACCGCGAAGCCGTTCAGCGGCTGATCCCTGCCTGACCCGTGCTAGCGGTGGTTGGCCCGGTCGATCAGCGGCAGGACGCGATGCGCGATCGGGTTGGACATGGCGATCACGGTCGACGTCCGCATGATCGCGATGTGGCGGTTCACCCGGTCGATGACCTGCTGCAGGTCGGTGTTGGATCGCGCGACGAGACGGCAGAGCATGTCGCCCTGCCCGGTGATCGTGTGCACTTCGAGCACCTCGGGAATCGCCGTCAGGTGCTCGAGCACCTGACGGCCGTTGCCCTGGCGGATCTCGAGGGTGGCGAACGCGGTCACCCCGTAGCCGAGCGCCTCGGGTTCGACCTGGGGGGCGAAGCTTGCGATGACACCCCGCTTGACGAGTCGGTCCAGGCGCGCCTGCGCGGTCGCCCGGGCAACGCCGAGCCGGCGCGACAGCTCCAGCACGCCCATCCGGGGCTCGGCGTCCAGCTCACGCAGTAGCCGGGCGTCGAGCTTGTCGATCGAATCAGGGTGAGTCACCGCATCAGCCTGGCACGACACGCGCAGTCACCAGCACCGCAATGCACGGCACTCCAGCCGCCCAGGCGCAGACGCGACGCGCGCGGCCTGAACCGCGCTGCTCAGCCGGACAGGCGACGGAAACGCATCACGCAGAGCGGGACGAACACGGCCAGAACGCCCACGATCCACAGCAGCGACTGGAACGCATTAGCCGCCACGTGAATGTGCAGGGTCTGCCGGACGCCATCGTCGAACCAGCCACGCAGCGCATTCACGATCAGCGTGATCGGGTTGTACTTGGCGAAGGCCTGCAGCCACCCGGGCATCCGCTCGACCGGGACGAAGGCCGCGCTCGCGAACGTCAGCGGGAACAGCCAGATGAACCCGCCCGACTGCGCGGCCTCGACCGACTTCACCGACAGCCCGATGAAGATGCCGATCCAGCTGAAAGCGAAGCTGAACAACAGGATCAGCACGATGCCCGCCGCGACATGGCCGACCGAGCTGTGGAAGCGGAACCCGGTCAACACACCGACCACGATCATCATGACCAGCATGAAGGTCGCCCGCACCAGGTCCGAGATAGCTCGGCCGATGAACATCGCCACCGGCGAGATCGGCATCGATCGGAACCGGTCGACGATGCCCTTCGCCATGTCGTCGGCCATGCCGATCCCGGTGACGGCGCCGTTGAACGCCAGGGTCTGCACGAAGATGCCCGGCATCAGGAACTGGACGTACGGGATGCCGCCGGTCTCGATCGCGCCACCGAACACGTAGCGGAACAGCAGCACGAACATGATCGTCTGGATCGTCGAGAACATCAGCAGCTCGGGCTGGCGCGGCGTCGCCTTGAGCAGCCGCCAGGCCATCGTCCACGAGTCGGCCGCCAGTCGGGGACCTACCAGCGGACGCCTATCGATCGCCTGCTCGGTCATCGGTGCACCCCCCGCCCTGGGCGGAGCCGCGTAGCGGCGGCGGGGCACTTGCACCACACGAAATCGCTCCGCACAGAACGCCTGACGATTTCGCGGGTACCCCGCATCGCGCGAACGCTCATCGCCGGGCTCCCTTCTCGCGCGCGGGCGGTTGCCCGGGCTCGGCCTCGTCATGTTCCTCGGCGACGTGACCGGTCAGGCGCATGAAGACGTCGTCGAGCGTGGGTCTGCGCAGCGCCAGATCGCCGATGACGATGCCGGCGGCATCGAGCTGACGCACCACGTCGGCCAGCACGCCGGCGCCCTCGGCGACCGGCACCGCGATGCCGCGGCGGTCGGCGTCGACCGCGGGATCGGTGCCGTCACCGACCTTGCGCATGATCTCGGCGGCGGCGGGCACCGACGCCGCGGACTCGACGACCAGCTCGAGCCGCGAGCCGCCGACATGCGCCTTCAGCTCGTCGGACGTGCCGCGCGCGATCACCTTGCCGTGGTCGATCACCGCGATGGACGAGGCGAGCTTGTCAGCCTCCTCGAGGTACTGCGTCGTCAGCAGCATCGTCGTGCCGTCACGGACGAGATCCTCGATCACGCCCCACATGCCGAGCCGGCTGCGCGGATCCAGGCCGGTCGTCGGCTCGTCGAGGAACATGACCTGCGGCCTGGCGATCAGCGACGCGGCGATGTCGAGGCGGCGCCGCATGCCCCCGGAGTAGGTCTTGGCGATCCGCCCGGCGGCGTCGACGAGGTCGAACCGTTCCAGCAACTCGTCGGCCCGCTGCGCCGCGGCCCTGCCGCCGAGGTGGTACAGCCGGGCGAAGAGGATCAGGTTCTCGCGCCCGGTCAGGTAGTCGTCGATCGCGGCGAACTGGCCGGTCAGCCCGATCAACTGCCGGGCCTGCCCAGGATCGTTCACGACGTCGACGCCCAGCACGGACGCGCGGCCCGCGTCCGGCCGGAGCAGGGTCGAGAAGACTCGCACAGCTGTCGTCTTGCCGGCGCCGTTCGGCCCGAGCAGGCCCAGGACGGTGCCCTCGGGCACGGCGAGATCGAGACCGTCGAGGGCGCGGGTGGCCCCGAACGTCTTCACCAGCCCTTCGGCGAGTACGGCATCAGTCATGCTTTGCAACCTATCGGGCCACTCCGACAGGAGTCGCGACGATTTCCCTGAGCGCGAACACCGGGGCAGTCCCCCCGGCAGTCCCTGGCAGGCACGGCGGCCGCCACGTAGCGTCGAACGGGTGACTGCCCCCACCATCGCAACGCTCGGCGAGCTTCGCAGCTCGGGCCACGTCCATCGCAGCGTCAAGACCGAGATCCGCAGCAACCTGATCGCCCGCCTCGCGGCCGGCCTGCCGTCGCTGCCCGGCATCGTCGGCTTCGACGAGACCGTCACACCCGAGGTCGAGCGTGCCCTGCTCGCCGGCCACGATCTGGTGCTGCTCGGCGAGCGCGGCCAGGGTAAGACGCGGCTCATCCGGACACTCGCCGGCCTGCTCGACGAGTGGACTCCGGTCGTCGGCGGCTGCGAGATCAACGATCATCCATACGCCCCGGTATGTTCGCGCTGCGTCGCGCTGACCGCGCAGGACGGCGACCTCACGCCGGTCGCCTGGAAGCACCGCAGCGAGCGGTACGGCGAGAAGCTCGCCACCCCCGATACGTCAGTGGGCGACCTGATCGGCGACATCGACCCGATCAAGGTTGCCGCCGGACGCACCCTCGGCGACCCGGAGACCGTCCACTACGGGCTCGTGCCGCGCACCAACCGCGGCATCTTCGCGGTGAACGAGCTGCCCGACCTCGCCGAGCGCATCCAGGTGGCGCTGCTCAACGTGCTCGAGGAGCGCGACATCCAGGTACGCGGCTACCAGTTGCGGCTGCCGCTCGACCTGCTGCTGGTCGCGAGCGCCAACCCCGAGGACTACACGAACCGCGGCCGGATCATCACCCCGCTCAAGGACCGTTTCGGCGCCGAGGTCCGGACGCACTACCCGCTCTCGCTCGAGGACGAGCTGGCCATGGTGGCGCAGGAGGCGGCCGTGCTCTGGGACGGCTCGCCGCACGAGGCGCCGCTCGTCCCGTCTCACCTGCTCGACGTCGTGGGCCGCTTCGCGCGAGCCGTGCGCGACGCGCCGCAGGTCGACCAGCGCTCGGGCGTGTCCGCACGCTTCGCCATCGCCGCGGTCGAGACGGTCGCGGCCTCAGCCGTGCGGCGGGCGGCGATCACCGGCGAGACGGTAGCGGTTGCCCGGGTCGCCGACCTGCCGTCGATCGTCCCGGCGTCGCTGGGCAAGGTCGAGTTCGACGACGCCGACGAGGGACGCGAGTTCGAGGTGCTCGAACACCTGCTGCGCCGGGCGATCGCCGAGACGACCCGGGCCCGGTTGGCCGGGCTCGATCTTCGTCCGCTGCAGGAGAAGTTCGACGGCGGCCTGCTCGTCGAGTCAGGCGACACGGTGTCTGCCGACCGGCTGCTCAGCCAGATCGGCTCGGTGCCCGGGCTGTCCGAGCTGCTCGACCGCCTCGAGCCGGACGGCGTCGGCGAGGGCCCGGCGGCGGTCGGCGTCGCGGCGTCGGTCGTCGAGTTCGCGCTGGAGGGCCTGTACCTGAACAAGCGGCTGGCCAAGGAGAGCGCCGGCAACCGAACGGTCTACGGTGCCTAGGTCCAAGTACGGCGCGTGGCACGGCGGGCCCGATCCGCTCGAAGCCCCGTACGACATCCGCCGCGCGATCGACGAGATCGGCGAGGACGTCCTCGCCGGAATGTCGCCGCGCAACGCGCTCAACCGGCTGCTGCGGCGTGGCGCCAGTGGCCGCAACGGACTGGACTCGCTGCGCCGCCGCGCACGCGACCGTGCCCGCGAACTGCGCCGCCGCGGCCAGCTCGACGGCACGTTGCAACAGGTCCGCGAGCTGCTCGACCAAGCCGTCGAGGCCGAGCGCCGGGCACTGTTCCCCGACCCGCACGACTCGGCGCGCATGGCCGAGGCCGAACTCGACGCGCTGCCCCGCGACACTGCACGCGCCGTCCGCCAGCTCAGCGACTACCAGTGGCGCTCCCCCGAGGCGCGCGAGAAGTACCAGCAGATCCAGGATCTGCTGCGGTCCGAGGTGCTCGACGCCCAGTTCGCCGGCATGCGCGACGCCCTGGCCAATGCGACGCCTGAGGACTTGCAGCGCGTCCGCGAGATGATGCAGGCGCTCAACGACATGCTCGACGCCGACGCCCGGGGCGAGCACACCCAACAGCAGTTCGACGAGTTCATGCAGCAGTACGGCGACTTCTTCCCGGAGAACCCGAACAACCTCGCCGAGCTGGTCGATTCGCTGGCCCGCCGGGCGGCCGCGGCGCAGCGCCTCATGGACTCGCTCACGCCCGAGCAGCGCGCCGAGCTCGGCGGGCTGATGCAGCAGGCCATCGGCCAGGCGGGCCTGGGCGAGGAGATGGCCCGGCTGCAGAGCTCGCTGCGCGCTGCTCGTCCGGACCTGCAATGGGGCGGGCGCGAGCGCATGGACGGCTCGGACCCGATGGGTTTCTCGGACGCGACCGAGGCGCTGGCCGAGCTCGCGGAGGTCGACGACCTGGCCGACCTGGCGCTGCAGGACTACCCGGGCGCGAGCCTGGACGACATCGACGAGGAGCTCGTCCAGCGAGCGCTCGGCCAACAAGCGGTCGACGACCTGGACCAGCTGCGGCGCATCGAGCGCGAACTGCAGCGTCAGGGCTATCTCGAACGTGGCAGCGACGGCCTGCAGCTCACTCCGCGCGCGCTGCGCCGGCTGGGTGCCAGCGCGTTGCGCCGCGTGTTCTCGACGCTCGACTCCGGCCGCCGCGGCGATCATGACGTCCGCGACGCCGGCGCGGCGGGCGAGGTCACCGGCGCGACCCGCGAGTGGCACTTCGGCGACGAGCAGCCGATCGACGTCGTCCGCACGGTGCGCAACGCCGTGCAGCGCGCCGGCGGGTCGCCCGTCCGGCTCGCCGCGGAGGACTTCGAGGTCGCCGAGACCGAACGGCGAAGCTCCGCGGCGGTAGCCCTGCTCGTCGACATGTCCTACTCGATGGAGCTGCGCGGCACCTGGGGCGAGGCGAAGACTACGGCCCTGGCGCTACACGCGCTGGTGACGTCGAAGTACCCGCAGGACTCGATCGAAATCATCGGTTTCTCCGACTACGCAAGGGTGATGAGCCCGCGGGCGCTCATCGATCACGACTGGGACCGCGTGCAGGGCACCAACCTGCAGCACGCGCTGATGATGGCCCGCCGCTATCTCGACCGGCACCGCGACGCCGAGCCCGTCATCCTGGTGATCACCGACGGCGAGCCGACCGCGCATCTCGCGGGCGACGGATTCGCCGACTTCGCCTGGCCGCCCACGCGCGAGACGATCGCCGCGACGCTCGCCGAGGTTGAGCGGTGCACGCGGCGGGGCGCGACGATCAACGTGTTCATGCTCGACGACGAGCCGCGGCTGGTGTCGTTCATGCACGAGCTGGGCCGGCGCAACGGCGGCCGCGTGTTCCTGCCCAACCGCGGGGCACTCGGCGAGTACGTCGTCGCCGACTACCTGCGCGCGCGCCACGGCCGGCGCCGCCGGGCCAGCTAGCCGAAGCCGGGTGCCGGTGCGCGTCGAGGTCGTCGACCAGGCACGGACCCGCGAGCTGCGCCGGGCCGTGTTGCGGCCGAACCTCGGCGTGGACGACCCGCTGCCCGGCGACGAGATCGTGGACGCCGTCCACATTGCCGCACTCGACGGTGACAGCGTGGTCGGCACCTGCTTCGTCTACCCGGCACGCTGCCCTTGGCGCCCGGGCGAGCGCCCGTCCTGGCGGCTACGCCAGATGGCGACCGCACCCGAGCGGCGACGCGCCGGCATCGGATCGGCGGTGGTGATTGCCGCGATCGAGGCCGTCTCGGCGAGCGGCGGCGGGACGCTCTGGCTCGAGGCCCGGGAGCCGGCGGTGCCGCTCTACGAGCGCCACGGGTTCCTACGCGAGGGGCCGATCTACGTCGACGAGCAGCATCCGACCCCGCACCAGCGGATGTGGCGAGCGGTCGAATTTGCCTCGATCGCGCAACGTTTGGCGGTCTGAGGCAGCCAGAAGTTGCGCGATCGGTGAATCTCCCTAATCGCGTGGGTCATGCGGGTCGAGGCCGAGCAGTGGGAACGTTGCCTGCCGGGTCGCGCCGATCGCGCGGTCGAGCCAGGACTCGCCGCCGGGCGCCCATGGTTCCGCGGCCGGCCGCGTCCCGTCGGGCAGCTCGCCCATGCGCTGTGGCGGGTGGCCGCCGAAGCCTCGGACGTGGTTCGCCCAACCCGGCGGGATCGACGTTGCCGGGTCGACCGGCCGCCCGGCCGCCTCGGCGATCAGGTGCGTCCAGGTGCGCGGGACGCAACGGACCAGGCCGTAGCCGCCACCACCGAGGGCCAGCCACCGCCCGGACGCGACCTCGTGGGCGAGCGCGTGCAGCTCACCGATCGCGGCCCGCTGACCGTCCACGGACAGCTCGAGGTTCGCCAGCGGGTCGTCATGGTGGGTGTCGCAGCCGCATTGGGTGACCAGCACGTCCGGCCCGAACGCGCGCACCGCTCCGGGCACGACCGCGCGGAACGCGCGCAGCCAGCCCGAGTCGTCGGTGCCCGGCGGCAACGCGACATTGACGGACGTCCCCTCGGCGGCGCCTCGGCCGATCTCGGACGGCATGCCGGTGCCCGGGAACAGCGTCCGCGGATCCTGGTGCAGGCTGATCGTCAGCACGCGGGGGTCGGTGTAGAAGGCGGCCTGCACGCCGTCGCCATGGTGCACGTCGACGTCGACGTACGCGATCCGTTGCGCGCCGGCCTCGAGCAGCGTGCGGATCCCGAGCACGACGTCGTTGAACACGCAGAATCCGGACGCCCGCCCGCGCATCGCATGGTGCAGCCCACCGGCGATGTTCACCGCGTGCTCGACAGTGCCACCAGCACCGTCCCCGTACAGCAGCCGTGCGGCCAGCGCGGATCCGCCGGCGATCAGTGCGGACGCTTCGTACATGCCCGGGAAGACCGGGTCGTCGGCGGTGCCCAGCCCGTAGCCGGTGAAGGACGGGTCGGCACCGGCTTCGCGCACGGCCGCCAGGTAGTCCGGGTCGTGCACGGTCAGCAGCTGCGGCTCGTCGGCGGGCACCGGAGCGAGGACCGTCACGGCGTCCAGGACGCCGAGTTCGCGGGCCAGCCGGATGGTGAGGTCGAGGCGGACCGGGTTGAGCGGGTGGTCACCGAAGTCGTAGGCGAGGTAGCCCTCGTCCCAGACGACGCCGGCCGTACAGCCCATGGCCGCAACGTTATCCCGTGGTGCCTTCTCAGGTCCGGCTGCGACGATGACCGAGTGCTGCGACCCACGTACCCGATCGAGACCAAGCGCCTGCTGCTGCGCCCGCTGCAGGCCGGCGACGCCGACGCGATTTACGCATACCTGTCCCGCGAGGACGTCTGCCGGTACCTGCTGCACCCGCCGCGCACGTTCGGCGAGGTCGAGGACCGGATCGCCGCCAGCCGCGGCGAGATGACCGAAGCGGGCCAGGCGATGCTGCTTGGTGTCACCGAACGCGACGGTGGCGCGCTGGTGGGCGACGCCGTGCTGTTCTGGCGCAACGCCGAGCATCGCGGCGGCGAGGTCGGGTACGTGTTCAACCCGGACTACAGCGGGCGGGGCTACGCCACCGAGGCCAGCGCCGCGCTGCTGCGGTTGGGCTTCGACGAGTTGGGGCTGCACCGCATCGAGGGACGGATCGACGCCCGCAACACCCCGTCGGCCAGAGTGCTGGAGCGGCTCGGCATGCGCCGCGAGGCCCACTTCGTGCAGAACGAGTTCATCAAGGGCGAGTGGACCGACGAGGTCGTCTACGCCGTCCTCGCCGCCGAATGGCGCGACCCGACCTAATGGCCCGCCACTCGTTTCAGGTGAGCGCCTGGGTCAGGTCGGCGATCAGATCCTCGACGTCCTCGATACCCACCGACAGCCGGACGAGGTCGCTGGGCACCTCGAGCGGCGAGCCTGCCGCGCTGGCGTGCGTCATGCGGCCCGGGTGCTCGATCAGCGACTCGACCCCGCCCAGCGACTCCCCGAGGATGAACACCGACGCCAGCTCGCAGACCTTCAACGCGGCCTCCTCGCCGCCGCGCAAGGTGAACGACACCATGCCGCCGAAGCCGCTCATCTGCTTGGCCGCGAGGTCGTGACCAGGATGTTCAGGCAGCCCCGGGTAGTACACCTTCGCAACGGCCGAATGCCCGGCGAGGTACGAGGCGACGACGGCGGCGTTGGCGCAGTGGCGGTCCATCCGGACGCCCAGCGTCTTGATGCCGCGGAGTACCAGCCACGCGTCGAACGGCCCGGCGACGGCACCGATCGCGTTCTGGTGGAACGTGAGCTGCTCGGCCAGCCCGGCGTCGCCGACCACGAGCGCGCCGCCGACCACGTCGGAGTGCCCGCCCAGGTACTTCGTCGTGGAATGCACGACGACGTCCGCGCCGAGCGCGAGCGGCTGCTGCAGGTACGGCGAGGCGAACGTGTTGTCGACGACGAGCGTCGCACCGGCATCATGCGCGATCGACGCCAGCCCGGCGATGTCGGCGATGCCGAGCAGCGGGTTCGTCGGCGTCTCGCACCACACGACGCGCGTGGACGGCCGGACAGCCGCCCGCACGGCGTCGAGGTCGGCCAGCGGCACGGCCGTGTGCTCGATGCCCCACCGCGAGAGCACGCGGGCGATCAACCGGAACGTGCCGCCGTACGCGTCGTCGGGCAGCACGACGTGGTCGCCCGGCTGGCAGATCGCGCGGAGCAGGGTGTCCTCGGCGGCGAGGCCGGACGCGAACGCCAACCCGCGCACGCCGCCTTCGAGCGCCGCGAGGGCGTCCTCCAGGGCCGTACGGGTGGGGTTCGCGCTGCGGCTGTACTCGTACCCCCCGCGCAGCCCGCCGACGCCGTCCTGCTTGTAGGTCGAGGTCGCATAGATCGGCACGGTCACGGCACCGGTGAGCGAATCCGGCTCCTGCCCGGCGTGGATCGCGCGCGTATTGAAGCCCTGCCGGGCGGAGACGCCATCGTCCATGCCGTCACGATAGTTGGCCTGTTCACATCCGCTGGACAGCCGGGTCCGTAACGGGCTGCCGGTACTCTCTGTCGCGATATGAGCGGAAAGCATTCCCGGCCGCAACGGGCTTGGGCCGTCGCCGGCGCAGTGCTGACCGTGCTCGCACTGGTGGCGATCGTCCTGGTCGTCACCCACCAGTTGCAAGGATCGACGCGCACGGCCGGGCACACCACGACGATCCCGACGCCGACATCGACGCGACCGTCGTCGTCGCCGCCGCCGAGTTCGACGCCCCCGCGCACACCGAGCTCGACCAAGCCGCCCAGCACGCCAACGCACAAGCCGGCAGTCATGTCACGAGCAGCCGCCGACGGCATCGTCGGCAAGCTCAGCAAGCAGCTACCGGCCGGTGGCGTGTCCGTCGCGGTGGTCAATACCCGGACGCACGCGCGCTACGCCTACGGCTCGACGAGCGGTATGCGCACCGGCAGCGTCTACAAGCTGCTCGTCCTGGAGACGCTGTTGCTGCAACGCCAGGACGAGGGCAGCCAGCTCAGCGGCGACGACCTCGCGCTTGCCACCCCGATGATCGAGAACAGCGACAACGTCGCGGCGTACCAGCTGTTCCTCCGCATCGGCGGACGCGACGGGCTGGCCGATGGCGCGAAGCGGCTCGGCCTGACGCACACCGTCATCGGTCATGCCGATCCGGCGGTCACCACGACCAGCGCCCAGGACTACCTGCTGCTGCTCGCAGCCCTCGAGCCGGCCGGCACGTCGAGCAAGCTCAGCTCGTACTCGCGATCGGCAGCGCTCAACCTGATGGAGCACGTCGAGAGTGACCAGCGGTGGGGCGTCGGCTCCGTCGCCGACCGGGGCACGACGTTCGCCAACAAGAACGGCTGGCTCTCGGTCGACAACACGAACGGTCCGGGCGAGAACGACAACGGCCTGTGGCTGGTCAACAGCGTCGGCGTCGTCATGGTGCAGCATCAGCAGGTGCTGATGGCCGTCTTCACCCAGCACGGCGATTCCTTCGAGGACGGGGTCGAGCTGGTCGAGTCGCTCGCAAAGGCGATCACGCGGGCGGTTGTCGCGACGGACTAGTAGCGGCCGCGGCACAGTACCCTGCCGTACGCTCCGGCCCAAATGAGTGAGAGGTACGCGCGACCGCGGCGCCGGCCCGTCGTTGCGAGGGCACCGCTGCTGGTTCTCGGCGTCGTCGCGGTCGCAGGTATCGCGGCATGCGCGTCAAGCCCGACCGCCGTATCCATCGCCCCGCCCACGCCGACGACGTCGCAGCCAAGCCCGACGCCGACGGCGCCACCGAAGCCCACCCCGACTCACACGACGCACGCGCCGCCGAGACCCACACCCCGCACCCTGGCCGACAAGGCCGTCCGACGGCTCACCGCGCAGCTACCGGCCGGTGCCTTCTCCGTCGCGGCGGTGAGCACGAAGACCGGCGCGCGGTACAGCTACGGCGCGGCGGGCGGCATGCGGACGGGCAGCGTCATCAAGCTGTGCATCCTCGAAGCGCTGCTGCTCGCGCACCAGAACGCGCATACGCACGTCACCGACTCCGAGAACAAGACCGCCACCGCGATGATCGAGCACAGCGACAACGCGGCGACCGAGGAGATGTACGACGTGATCGGCGGGCGGGACGGGCTCGTGGCCGCCCTGCGGCGCTTCGGCATGAAGCACACCGTGGCAGGCCCGGTCCCCAACTACTGGGGACTCACTGTGACGGGCGCGCCCGACTATCTCGCCGTGCTCGGCAACCTCGTCTCGGCCAAGCCGCTCGACGCGTACTCACGCGGGTACGCGCTCAACCTGATGCGGCACGTCGAGTCCGACCAGCGGTGGGGCGTCGGCGTCGTCGCCGACCCGGGCACGACGTTCGCCAACAAGGACGGCTGGCTGGCAGTCGACCAGGACAACCCCGGCGGGCTCGGCGACCACGGGCTCTGGCTGGTCAACAGCGTCGGCGTACTCACCGTGCATCACCAGCAGGTTCTGATGGCGGTGTTCACCCAGCACGGCGAGTCCTTCGAGGACGGCGTCGAGCTGGTCGAGGCGCTGGCCAAGGCGATCGCGCCGGCCGTCGCCTGACTCACAACCGCGCGGCGAGATGTCCGAGCAGATCCTGGCGGGTGATCACGCCCGCGGGCTTGCCGTCGATGTGCACGAGCAGCGCATCCGCACCGCCCAGCGCGTGGATCGCGGCAGACACCGATTCGCCTGATCCGATGATGGGAAGCGCCGGCGACATGTGCGGCTCGACGGAGTCGGCCAAGGACACCTTGCCGGCGAACAGGGCGTCGAGCAGCGCTCGCTCGGACACGGACCCGATGACCTCGCCTGCGGTCACCGGCGGTTCGGCCTTGACCACCGGCATCTGCGAGACGCCATATTCGCGCAGGATGTCGATGACCTCGCGGACCGTCTCGTTCGGGTGCGCATGCACCAGCGACGGCGTCTCGCCGGACTTCTCGCGCAGCACGTCGCCGATCGTGATGTGTCCCGATGACTGCAGGAATCCGTAGTCGGCCATCCACTTGTCGTTGAAGATCTTGGACAGGTAGCCGCGGCCGCCGTCGGGGAGCAGCACCACCATCACGGCGTCCGGCCCGAGCACTGCCGCCGCGCGCAGCGCCGCGACGACGGCCATCCCGCACGAGCCGCCGACGAGCAACCCCTCCTCGCGAGCCAGCCGGCGCGTCATGTCGAACGAGTCGCGGTCGGAGACGGCGATGATCTTGTCGCACACAGTCCGGTCGTAGGTGTCGGGCCAGAAGTCCTCGCCGACGCCCTCGACGAGATAGGGACGCCCCGTGCCTCCGGAGTAGACCGAGCCCTCGGGGTCGGCGCCGATGACCTGCACGTGACCGCCGGACACCTCCTTGAGGTAGCGCCCGACGCCGCTGATCGTCCCCCCGGTGCCGACGCCGGCGACGAAGTGGGTGATGCGCCCGTCGGTCTGGTCCCACAACTCGGGGCCGGTCGTCTCGTAGTGCGAGCGCGGATTGCCCGGATTGGCGTACTGGTCCGGCTTCCAGCCACCTGGTGTCTCGCGGGCGAGCCGGTCCGACACCGTGTAGTAGGACCGCGGGTCCTCCGGTGCGACGGCGGTCGGGCACACGACGACCTCGGCGCCGTACGCACGCAATGTGTCGATCTTGTCGCCGCTGACCTTGTCCGGGCAGACGAAGATGCATTTGTAGCCGCGCTGCTGGGCGACGATCGCCAGGCCGATCCCGGTGTTGCCCGACGTCGGCTCGACGATGGTGCCGCCCGGCTTGAGCTCACCGGCCTCCTCAGCCGCGTCGATCATCCGAACCGCGATGCGATCCTTGACCGAACCACCCGGATTGAAGTACTCAACCTTCGCCAGGACGGTCGGCGCGAGGTCCCCGGTGACGCTGCGAAGCCGGACCAACGGCGTGTTGCCGATCAGATCGACCAGCGATTCGTAGTAGCGCATGCGGGAGAGGTTAACCTCGATCTCCGGGCACCATCCGGTTGAAATCCACGGCGCAGCGACGAGCAAGAAGGGGGCGACATGAGCCGGGCCACGCGCGCGAGGCGCATCGCCACCGCTGCGGCCGTCGGCGGTGGCGGGGTCGGCGCGCTCGGACTGCTCGGAGGCGCCGCGCTCTACGGGTTGCTTATCGGCGAGACAAAGCTCGCCCGGCGTCGCATCCCGCCGGCCTTGTCGTCATTGCCGCGCTCGCACGGCACGACCTGGCGCGCGGACCGGGTGAGCGCGGCGCGTCCGGCCCTGCGAATGGCGATGCTCGGCGACTCGACGGCCGCCGGCTACGGCGTGCACCGCGACCGCGACACCCCCGGCGCTCGCCTGGCGATCGGCATCTCGGCTGTGGCGCGGCGTCCGGTGCATCTGGCGAACGTCGCGGTCGTCGGTGCGGAGTCCAGCCACCTGCGTGGGCAGGTCGCCGAGATCGTCGAGCCGCTCGACCTCGCGGTGATCTTCGTCGGCGCGAACGACGTGACCCACCGGGTGAAGCCCGCCGAGTCGGTACGGCACCTCGGCGACGTCGTGCAGGCGCTGCGCGCGGCCGGCGCCGAGGTCGTGGTGGCCACCTGCCCCGACCTCGGCACGATCCGCCCGCTGGCCCAACCACTGCGCTATGTGGCGCGCCGGCTCTCGCGCAACCTCGCCGCCGCGCAGACCATCGCCGTTGTGGAGGCGGGCGGGCGCACCGTGTCGCTGGGCGACCTGCTCGGCCCGCTGTTCGCCGAGCGCATGGAGTTGTTCAGCGAGGATCAGTTCCACCCGTCCGCGCAGGGGTACGCGCACGCCGCCGACGCGATCTTGCCGTCCGCGCTCGACGCGCTGGGCCTGCGCACCCGGGCGCGCTCGGCCAGCGCATTCACGACGCGACGCGCCCGCCCGGTCGCCAAGGCTGCGGCGCAGGCCGCTGCCCGTCCCGGCACGGAGGTCGCCGCCGCCGAGGTGCACGGCGAGACCGAAGGACGGCGCGGCCGGTGGGCACGGCTGCGGCGGCGCCGTCCGCAGGAGCCGCTGCAGACCTCGCCCGAGCAGGCTCACCCGATAGCCGAAGATCCGCCACTGTCGAGGAGTACCGCATGAGTGAAGCCGTCATCGTCGCCACCGCGCGGTCGCCGATCGG
>WNGI01000913.1_pt1 | contig 55061 bp, 53 predicted proteins | sample 5400621 | NCBI WGS metagenome assembly WNGI01 (sample SAMN13153374, study PRJNA577476) | soil metagenome | isolation source: 20 cm soil or saprolite under Garry oak tree replicate 1 | place: USA:California | collected 2016-06-15 | reverse complement strand
GAGAGCGTTTTCGAACCCTTCGATCCGGTGATCATGTCAGGATCGAAGGAAAATTCGTCCGCGATGATCGATTCGAAATGTTCAGTTTCTTAAACGACGAGTACTGATAAAGAATCAGCCGCAAGCTCTTCCGGTTCCGCTGCAATACGTTCCCATCAGGCGCTAAACGGCTACGAGCCTTCTGCTCTCTCCAAACGTTCAATCGCTTCGCTTCGTTCAAATCGTTTAAGAACCAAACGGATCAGTGACGAGCCAAGTCTGACCTGAGTGAAGCTGACGGGCTATTCTGTTCCGAAACGTGAAATATCTTTCTACGGAGATCTGAGGAATTAGTTATTTGCTTCCGTCGAATCTTTGTAATGGAAGGATTCTCGGGGGTCAAGCTCGCGCGAATAAATGCTCGCAGGCTCTCCAGCTTCTTTGCTAGCCCGATTTCTCGATAGCGCAGACCGGGAACTTCGCTTTGAATACGATCGAGCAGCGGACTCGAGACTTGCGAGCGATACTGCTGCATTCTTCTGCGGATCGGTCAGAAATCCGCAGACGCAGCGGTTGATTGCGACTAATAGGCAGATATAGGCAGACGGGTGGATAAGGGCGGGGGGAAAGGGTTTTAGCGGTAGAAAAGATCGACTAACCCATTGCCCCATCAGAAGAAAAGATAAAATTTGATTGAGCATTCCCAAACTGCATGTCGTCGGTTCGATCCCGGTCGCCTGCCGCAAAAATTTCCCAAAATCAACGTCCGCGCTCGCTGAGTTTGCTCTGAATTTAGCGCACGCCGCCTCGGATCGTTTTCAATTCTCTGCTGATTTGTTAAGACTCGATCATCTTCGATCGATCTGCCTGTATTGAAGATTTTATTCGGCCTTTTCACGGGAGGGATGATGAAATCGCGCGCCGCCGTAGCATGGCAAGCTGGCAAACCGCTGGTTATCGAAGAAGTTGAAGTCGCTGGGCCTAAAATGGCCGAAGTTCTCCTACGGGTTTCGGCGACGGGAGTTTGTCACACGGATGCTTACACGCTCTCGGGCAAAGATCCCGAGGGTCTCTTTCCGGCGATCCTGGGGCATGAGGGCGGCGCGACGGTCATGGAAGTTGGCGCCGGCGTCACTTCGGTCAAACCCGGCGATAAGGTAATTCCACTTTACATCCCTGAGTGCGGCGAGTGTAAGTTTTGCAAATCGGGGCGCACCAATCTGTGCGGCGCTATTCGCGCAACCCAAGGCAGGGGCGTGATGCCGGACGGCACGTCACGCTTCACCGTCGGCGACACGACGATCCTTCATTATATGGGCACGTCGACATTCTCGGAATATACGGTGGTGCCCGAAATCGCCCTCGCGAAAATCAATCCGACCGCACCGCTGGATAAAGTCTGCTTGCTCGGCTGCGGCATCACCACCGGTATCGGCGCGGTTTTGAACACGGCAAGAGTACGGCCGGGTTCGATTGCCGCCGTGTTCGGTCTAGGCGGTATTGGCCTGAGCGTGATTCAAGGCCTCGTCATGGCCAAAGCGGGGCGAATCATCGCCGTTGACACCAATCACGCGAAGTTCGACATGGCGAAAAATCTCGGCGCCACGGACTGCATCGTGCCCCAAGCAGACGGCCGGCCGGTTCAAGAAGTGATCATCGACACGACGGATGGCGGCGTGGACTATTCGTTTGAATGCATCGGCAATGTCAAAACCATGCGCGCCGCGCTCGAATGTTGCCACAAAGGATGGGGCGAATCGATTATCATCGGCGTCGCCGGCGCGGGCGAGGAAATCAGCACCCGGCCGTTCCAGCTGGTCACCGGAAGAGTCTGGCGCGGCTCTGCCTTCGGCGGGGTCAAAGGGCGCTCGCAGCTACCCGGTTACGTGGAAAAATATCTTGACGGCGAAATCAAGCTCGATCCGATGATCACCCACGTGCTGCCGTTGGAGCGCATCAACGACGCCTTCGAACTCATGCATCAAGGTAAAAGCATCCGCAGCGTGATAAAATTCTAATTGCGCCGACGCATTTTCGCGACACTGACTTTCGAATCCGCAGAGTTGGCGCGCCGGCGCCAATTCGGTGAAGATTTGCCGCCATTTCGGCCGATATTTAGCCGTCAAGCGGCTTGCAGTTTCGGAAATTTCTTTCTATAAGAGAGCCCTAGCGGGTCTTTCCGGGCCGCAGCAAAAATTCCGCGCGACAGAATTTGTGAGAAAGGAACGGCGATGAACAAGAAGATCAAATTTCGCGTCAACGGCAAAAGGGTCGAGGGGGAAGTTCCGACCAATCGCCTGCTCATTGATTACCTGCGCTACGATCTTGGCTTGACCGGCACAAAAGAAGGCTGCAGTGTCGGGGTATGCGGCGCCTGCACCGTGCTGATGGACGGTGACATGATCAGTTCGTGCTTGACTCTGGCCGTCATGGTAGACGGACACGACATCACCACCGTGGAAGGCTTGGCGAAGAACGGCGAGCTGAACCCGGTGCAAAAAAGCTTCATCCAGTACGGCGGGTTCCAGTGCGGTATCTGCACCCCGGGGCAAGTCGTCGCGGCGACGGCGCTGCTCAAAGAAAATCCCAAACCCAACGAGGACGAAATCAAAGATTGGATGATGGGAAATCTCTGCCGCTGCACCGGCTACTACAAAATTATCGAATCGATTGAGAAGGCTCACCAATTCGCCAAATAACAAGGACACCCTCATGATACCCTTCGAATATCGCACCCCGAAAAATCTCAAGGAAGTTCACGCGACGCTGAAAGAGTTCGGCTCCGATGCCAAGCTCATCGCCGGCGGCACGGCGTTGGTGATCATGATGAAGCAACGGCTGGTGCGGCCGAGCTGCCTGGTGAGCCTGCGTTCGGTGCGCGGCTTAAACGGCGTCGAGCTCAAAGACGGCGGCATGAAAATCGGCGGCTTGGCGACGCATCGCGAAGTGGAAAGCTCGTCTTTGCTGCGCCGTCGCATACCGATGCTCGCGGAAACCTACCACCACGTGGCAACCCTAAGGGTACGCAATATGGCGACGGTCGGCGGCGGCCTCGCTCACGCGGATCCGAACCAGGATCCGCCACCGAGCTTGATCGCGCTCGGCGCAACCGTGAAAGCGACTTCGGCCAATGGCAGCCGCGTCATCCCACTCGACGAGTTTTTTAAAGATTATTATGAAACCGTGCTCAATCCAGACGAAATCATCACCGAAGTGATGGTGCCGAAGATCGCTCCCAATACCGGCGCGGCTTACCTTAAGTTTTTGCCGAGGACCGCCGACGATTATGCCACCGTATCTGCGGCCGCCGTATTGACTCTTGATAAGACGAAGAAAACCATCGCCGATGTGCGCATCGCCCTCGGCAGTGTTGGCGTTACGCCGATTCGCGCCACGGCCGCTGAGGCGGTGTTGCGCGGTCAGCCTTTGAAGGCGGACGGGTTTGCTGAGGCCGGCGAGAAGGCCAAAGAAGCGGTCGATCCGGTGAGCGATTTCCGCGGCTCGGCGGGTTATAAAAAAGATATGGCCGCAGTGTTCGTGCGGCGGGCGCTGGAAAGAGCCCTCGCGGATATTCGGCAGCAATCGAAGGCCAAGGCGGCACCGAAACCGAAACCAGCAGCCAAAAAGAAAGCCATCAAGAAAGGTAAAAGACGGTGAAATTCAACCAGACCGCACAAATTCCCGTGGCGCGTGAGCCGTTGTGGAATTTTTTGATGGACGTACCCAAAGTGGCGAAGTCGCTGCCGGGAGTTGAATCGGTCAACAAGATCGACGACACCACGTACGAGGGCGCTTTAGTGGTCCGCGTCGGCCCGATTAAGTTAAACTTACAAGGAAAAATTATCCTTGAGGAGCAAAACAAAGACGCTTGGCGCGCCGCCTTGCGCGCGGAGGCCAAAGACCGCATGGCGGCCGGTGCCGTCAATGGCAAAACCAGCATGACCCTCAAAGAACTCAGCGCCAACGAGACCGAATTGACGGTCGAGACCGATGTCAATATTTTGGGCAAGATTGGCGAATTCGGTCAGCCGATCATCCGCAAGAAAGCGGACGCCATGCTGAAGGAATTTGTCGAGAACATAAAAAAACAGTTAGCTGGAAAGTGACGTCGAAGAGGGTTCGTCGGTGCTCTTGCCGGCGTCGTCGGAAACTAAATCCTTCCCCGTGAATCTACCGAGAACGCGATTGTAGCAGTCCCGAGCCAATCTTTTTCGCCCCGCCGAGTTATCCGCGTAACGGAAGCATTCTATTTTCGGCTGGATCGTCACCAACACCTCGACGCTGCGGCGCCCGAGCAGATTCCAAAAATGCGGCGCGAATTCCATGTCGCCGTACCAGTAAACGAAGTCGCGATTCACCGCCGTCACCGGCTCTTCGTCAATGGTTTTATAGGTGATGGTCGCCGGCACGATGATCGACCGGTTGCGCAGCGGCGCACCGAACGGCACGGTCTGAAAGGGCAGCATTTTTTCGCCGTTGGTGGACGTGCCTTCGGGAAATAAGAGTATATTCGCCTCTTGCTTGAGCTTTCGCGTCATTTCTTCGATCAGGAAACCGACTTGGTCTTTTCTCTGCCGGTTAATAAAAATCGTCCCGCAAAGCACGTTCCATTGGCCGACGACCGGCCAGCTTTTGACTTCCCGTTTAGAGACGAAAAGGATCGGGAAGATGCTAGCGAGCACGATGCCGTCGACGTAGCTCACGTGGTTGGCGATGATGACGTAGCCGCCTCGTTCCAACTGACCTTCATCGCCCGAAACCGTAACTTTGATGTTGAGAATCAGTCGGAGCAGCAGAGTGTAATTTCGGTTGAGCCGACTGATAATCTTCCAGCGATTGGGCAGCCCGAGGATCGACACCCAGAGATGCACGATCGCCACCAGGACGAAAAAAACCGCCCACAGAGACAAAAATGCGGTTAATTTAAGCAGGCGCATCGCTCACCTTTAGATCTGTCAAGCCGAGCCGTTTCAGATACTCGCCTTTCAAGGTGCCGAAATCCAGGAGTAAGAAAAAATCGGCGGTGCCGAATTCGTTATCCAATGCCGGCGCGCCGCAAACCAAGGCGCCAATACGGAGATAGCCCTTGATCAAACTCGGTAGTCTCTGGAACAGCGCTTGTTCATCGGTAAGCCGAACCTGCTTGATCCCTTTAAACGCGCAGTTTTCCACCGGAGCGACTCGATAAGCCGGTGGCGCGTAATATTTATTTTTAAGCAGCGAAAACATCGCGCTGACCTCGGCAACGTCCGTTGTGTAAAGGCTGCCGCAGCCGAAAAGATAGCGCACGTTATGCTTTTTAACCTGTTCGGCGATCGCTTCCCACATGAGCGGGATGAGAGCCCGATCCCGAAAATCTTTGCGCGCGCAGGAGCGGCCGAGCTCTAGCAATTCCCCGCCAAGCGCCTTAATGCGCGACAAATCAAATTCTTTCTCGGAATAAAATCCGATGTGTTGGCGCGCTTGAGAGCCCCGCAATAAACGATAGGTGCCGACGATGTCGCCGCGTTTGAGCTCACGCACGATCAAATGATCGCAGTAGGGATCGAATTCGTCGACGTCCAACTCACGCTGGTAAGAAGCTTTCAGTCCTTTGTTGAGCTCCAGATTAAAAACTTGGAAGCGGAGACGCTGCGCTTGTTCGACCTCGCTCGGTTCCGTGGCGATTTTGACCTCGAAGTCAGCCATTCATTGAGACGGTAACACATGCGCCGCTCTTTGAAAACTCAGCGCCGTAAATTGACTCATGGGCGGCGTCAGCGGTGGCGCCATTGTGGCTGCCGCTTTTCAAGAAACGCTCTGACCCCTTCTTCGACGTCTTCGGTCGACAGCAATTCCGCGCAATATACCTCCTCGGAGCGTTTGAGCGCTTGATCGAAGCCTTCGAGTGACAACTCGCGCAAGCCTTTTAACGCGACGCGCAAAACCGCTCCGCTTTTCCCCAAGAGTTCGTCAACAAGCGCCTGGACGCCTTCGGCGAATTGATTCGCCGCCAGCACTCGATTGATTAATCCCATCGCTTGGGCTTCGCGCGCGGAAAAACGGCGGCCGGTGAGGATCATCTCAGCTGCGCGGTGATAGCCGATCAAATGGGAGAAGCGCGCAAGCGCGACCGGCGGGTAGCAGCCAACGAGAATTTCGGGAGTGGCAAACGTGCTCTCTTCGGTCGCAACGATCAAGTCACAAGAGCTCGCGACTTCGCAGCCGCCGCCAAGACAAACACCGCGAACCGCGGCAACCGTGACCTGAGGTAATGACAAGAGCCGGCGAATGACACCATGGACGACATCGAGCATCTCCGGAACTTTTTCTTTTGTGTGATCGCGAATGTCGACGCCGGCGGAAAACGCGCGCTCCCCCGCCCCCCGAAGGATGACCACGTCAGTTGAAGGGTCGCGAGCACAATGGGCCAGTGCCTGATCCAATTCGCGCATGAGCGCCAGATCCAAAACATTCAGCGGCGGGCGTTCCCATGTGATCGCGATGCGCCGCTCTTTCTTTTCGCAGGTAACCAGCATGGTTTTGCCACCTCTAATTATCTTTGTGGGGAAGAATCTGCCACAGGTCTTCCACAAAAGGTGATCTTTTTCATAGACCATGCTCGGCGCGCTTACAAGCAACAGCGCCGCTGAAAATTTGACAAAAGCGACGCCAGCCTCTACACTTGTGGCTCCCAAAGGAGGGGTTCCATGAAAACTACGCGTTTCCTAGTGATCAGTCTTCTAGTGGTTTTTGCCTTCGGCACAAGAGTGGCGTCGGCGGCGCCCGACGAGTACGATGACAGCCAGTCGAATCCGCTGAGAATCATCGCGTATCTGCTGCATCCCGTCGGCTGGTTAGCCGAATGGACGCTGTTCCGGCCGTTCCATTTTATCGTCAGCGCAACCGAGCCGCAGGAAGCTTTTTTTGGTCATTATCCCCACCCGCCGATTATAGCCGAGCCCCAACAGTTCCATGATTATGGGACGGTCAAAAAGGTGCCGATGAATCCCATCCCTGGACCGGCCCCCGAGGCTGCAGCCCCAGTGACCGCTGAAACCGTAAAGGTCGTCGAGGTGCCCGTGGAAAGGCTGGTCGTGAAGGACGTGCCGAAAGCCGGCGAAGTCGAAAAAGTAGTTTTCCCCGCGGTCGCTTTTCGATTCGATTCTGCTGAGCTCACCGAGCTCGGCAAAGGCCAAGTGTATTTAGCGGCGCAGCGGCTCAAAGAAAAAGCTGATCTGACCGTAGTGATCGAAGGCCATACCGACGCGGTCGGCAATGATGGATATAATCAAAAATTAGGGCAGCGCCGGGCCCAGACCGTGATGAATGAGCTTTCGGCGCAGGGGATTGACTCCAGCCGCATGTCGGCCGCAAGCATCGGCGAGAGCAAACCAATGATCAATCAGGACGCTCAATGGGCCCGTGCGGTCAATCGCCGTGTGGAGTTCCAGGTACAGGGAGCGCGCTGAAAACAGAAAGGATATTTGGACTTAGCCCGGCCTGCTCCCACAGGTCGGGCTTTTTTTTCGTTCGTGAACTGTCAGAATGTTCACCAGTCCCGATGGCGTTATCAGAGATGGCCTACAATCGTCGCGACAGCTACTATAAGAAAGCCAAACAGGAAGGCTACCGCTCGCGCGCGGCATACAAACTCCTTGAACTGCAACAACACTACCATCTCCTCAGGTCCGGCGATGCGGTCGTCGATCTAGGCGCGGCGCCCGGTGGCTGGCTTCAAGTTGCGGCAAACGCGGTCGGTCAGAACGGCATCATCGTCGGGGTCGATTTACAAGCGATCCAGCCCTTTCACGAACGGAATATTGCTTTGCTGCAAGGCGATATGACCAGCGCCGGGATCCGGGAAAAAATCAAGACACTCTTGCATCGACCAGCGGACTGCGTGCTTTCTGACTTGGCACCCAAATTGAGTGGCATTCGCGACGCCGACATGGCGCACTGCTTGGAACTGAGTCAAATTGCACTGGAAACCGCGGTCGAATTACTTCGGCCGGGCGGTGCCCTGCTGATCAAGGGTTTCATCAGCAACGATTTGCATACTTTTACTGCCGAGCTCAAAAAGCATTTCTCTGGCGTACAGCGCACCAAGCCGGAAGCGACACGGCAAGGTTCCTCCGAGTTCTATTTTGTGGCGCGAGGGTTCATCCCGAGAGTCGGCGCTCCCATGTGAACGAGGGCGCTATGTCCTCGCCGATTATCATGTCGGAATTCAGACAAGATCCAATCACCGGCCGTTGGGTCATTATCGCTTCGGAACGGTCGAAACGGCCGCGCCATGACGGTCGGCGGGACGATCAATCACATTCTCTGCCATGCCCTTTTTGTGCCGGCAACGAAACCATGACGCCGCCGGAGATCTGGGCGCATCGGGAAAATAATACACAAGCCGACACGCCCGGCTGGAGTGTGCGCGTGGTTCCCAACAAATATCCCGCCCTCGAAAGCGGCGGCCGGTGGAGCGCTGGCGACGACAGCCTTTATAGATCCCAGGCGGGGTTCGGTACGCACGAAGTAATCATCGAAAGTCCTGATCACGTCGTCGACATGGGGGCGCTCAGCGCCGAGCAATTCACAAAAATTCTGCGCGCCTATCACCGGCGCACGCGCGAACTTCAAACCGATCCACGCTGGCGCTACTTGCTGCTTTACAAAAACCATGGCGCGCGCGCCGGCGCGACCCTGGAACATATTCATTCTCAGTTGATTGCGCTCCCGGCGGTGCCGAAAGAAGCCGCCGATGAATTGAACGGCGCCAAGAAGCATTTCCAATCGACGGGCCGTTGCATCTATTGTGAGATCATCCAACGTGAAGGCGAGCGCCACGAGCGTCTGGTGTCACAATCCGAGCACTTCATTGCAGTCTGCCCATTCGCGCCGCGCTTCGGTTACGAAACTTGGCTTCTGCCCAAGAATCACGTGGCGGCCTTTGAGCAAAGCAGGGAAGAAGATGTCACAGCGCTGGCCCACGCACTCAGCGATCTAGTTTCTCGACTAAACCGTGCCTTGAACAATCCACCATTCAATTACGTCATTCATTCAAGCCCGCCGCAACAAACCGCTCTGCCATACTATCACTGGCACATCGAAATCATGCCGCAGCTCACTCGAGCGGCGGGTTTTGAGTGGGGCTCGGGAGTGTATATGAATTCGATCACCCCGGAAGACGCAGCACGCTTCCTGCGCGATGCGGCGCCAGGTTGATGTTCGACGAGGGCGATTATTCGACGGTCACGCTCTTGGCGAGGTTGCGTGGCTGATCCACGTCGGTGCCGCGGTGCACGGCGATATAATAAGCCAGCAGCTGGAGCGGAATCGTCATCACGATCGGCGTGAGATAGTGCGAGGCTTTGGGTACCGTTAAGATGCGATGTCCAGCGATTTCGCTTGTGGTCTTGGCATCGTCGGAGAGGACGACAACCTTGCCGCCGCGCGATTCGACTTCTTTAAGATTGCTCACGGTTTTTTGAAAATAACGATCGCGCGGCGCCAATACCACCACCGGCATCGCTTCGTCGATCAAGGCTATCGGTCCATGCTTCATCTCGCCTGCCGGATAGCCTTCCGCGTGGATGTAAGAAATCTCTTTGAGCTTGAGCGCGCCTTCGAGCGCGATCGGATAGTTGATCCCGCGGCCGAGATAGAGGAAATCCCGACTATGCATGAGATCGCGCGCCAGCTCTTTGACTTCGCTTTCAATCTCCAAAGTCTTTTCGATCCAGCTCGGCAGAAACATCAAATCGCGCAACAACTTTCTCGCCTCCGCCGGTTTCAGCTTGCCGTTGAGCCGCCCCAACGCCACCGCCAAGAGATAAACCGCCGTCAATTGAGTCGTGAACGCTTTTGTGCTCGCCACGCTGATCTCGGGCCCGGCGTGAGTGTAAAGCACGCCGTCGGATTTGCGTGGGATCGACGAGTCGATCACATTGCAGATCGAAAGGATCTTGGCCTTCTTGGCGCGGGCAATTTCGGTGGCCGCTAGCGTGTCGGCGGTTTCGCCGGATTGACTGACCATCAGCAGCACCGACTTCGGATCCATCAGCGGCGAGCGGTAGCGAAACTCAGAACCGTAGTCGACTTCGGCAGGAATGCCGGCGATTTCTTCGAGCATGAACTTGCCCACAAGACAGGCATGCCATGCGGTGCCGCAGGCAACCAAATGAACCCGTTTGATCTGTTTAACCCCGCTCGCCGTCAGTTTGATATCTTCGAGCGCTACCTGACCGTCTTTGAGGGAGATTCGTCCGCGAAACGTATCGGCCAACGCGCGCGGCTGATCGTGAATCTCCTTGAGCATGAAATGCGCGTAGCCGCCTTTTTGCGCCGCCACCGCGTCCCAGGTGATTTCCTTGACGGGGCGGTGAATCGTTTTTCCTTTGCCGTCGAGCAAGCGATAGGAGCCGAGAGTAACTTCGCCAATTTCGCCGTCTTCGAGAAAAGTCACTTTGCGCGTGTAGTCGAGCAGGGCGGGAATATCGGAAGCGATAAATGTCTCTCCCTCGCCCCAACCGATGACAATGGGCGTCGAATTTTTTGCGACGATCAAGCGTCTGGGATCCCGGCGATTCAAAAATAACAACGCATAGGAGCCGTGAATTTCCTTTAGCGTGCGGCGCACGGCTTCGAGAAAATCCACGCCGCGCTCGATCTTTTCCGCCACCAAATGGGCGACGATCTCGGTGTCGGTCTCCGAGCTAAAGTGAGTGCCGCGCTTGGCAAGCTGATCTTTAAGCTCAAGGTAGTTTTCGATGATGCCGTTGTGCACCACGACGACGTCTCCGGCGCTGTGCGGATGCGCGTTGGTCTCCGACGGCCGGCCGTGGGTCGCCCAGCGCGTGTGACCGATGCCGACCGCGCCGGTCATCGGCTCGCGCCGCAACATTACTTCAAGATTGCTCAACTTGCCTTCACAGCGGCGGATCGCGACCTGACCGTCGTTTAACACGGCGATGCCGGCGGAGTCGTAGCCGCGGTATTCAAGTTTTCTGAGACTTTCCAGAATCAGCGGCGCAGCTTCTCGGTGCCCGATGTATCCGACTATGCCGCACATTAACTTTTGTTCCCTTTCATTTTTTTACGCTTCTGCTCGGTCCAGCCTTCGCGCACGCGCTCCTCACGGTCATTGAATACCAAAGCTCCCGCGGGAACATCGTGGCGCACCGTGGTCGCAGTCGCGACGTAAACATCGTCACCCAAGGCGATCGGCGCGACCAATGTGGTGTCACTGCCGACCTGCACGCGATTGCCAATGGAGGTCCTATATTTTTGAAAGCCGTCGTAGTTGCACGTGATCGTGCCGGCGCCGATGTTGGTGTCGCGGCCGATGGTCACATCACCGAGATAGGTGAGATGGTTGGCTTTGGTACCATCGCCAACCGTGGCCGCCTTGGCCTCGACAAAATTGCCGATGTGAACGTTGCAGCCGAGATGGGTTCCCGGACGCAGATGGGCGAACGGTCCGATAATAGCGCCACGATCGATGCGGCTTCCCGTCAGCACGACGGAGAATTTCAAAAGAACTTCATCGCCGATCTCCATATCGGTAAGAAAAGCGCTGCCATCGATCTGACACCGTTCGCCAATAATCGTCTTCCCCTTGAGATGGGTGTTAGGACCGATCACGGTGTCCTTGCCGATGGTCACGCCTGCTTCGATGTAAGTGGTATCCGGATCTTTGAGCGTCACTCCGGCCGCCATCCATTTTTTGTTGATTTTCTCGCGCAAATTCTTTTCCATGAACGCAAGCTCCTCTCGGCTATTGATACCCAACATCTCCCGGGCATCGTGTACTTGAACACTTTCTATAAACTTTCCTTGAGCAAGACCCACAGAGACGATATCCGGCAGATAATATTCGCCCTGCTGATTGTCGTTCTTAACGCCGCGCAACGCGGCAAAGAGAAATGGTGCCGAAGCGACGTATATGCCGGCGTTGACTTCGTAAATTGTTCGCTCTGCTTCGGTGGCGTCTTTTTCTTCGACGATGCCAGTCAGCGCGCCCTGGGTATCGCGCAGAATACGCCCGTAACCCTTCGGTTCTTCCAATTGAGCAGTGAGCAGAGTCACGGCGGCACGCCGGCTGCGATGGCGCTCGACCATCATGCGCAAGGTTTTTTCTTGAATCAGCGGCACGTCGCCGCTCAATATCAGGATGTCGCCGCGGAAGCTGTTAAATTGTTCCTTCGCACACAAAACAGCATGCCCCGTGCCGAGTTGCTTTTCTTGAACCACCCAGCGGACGTCTTCTCCCGTATAAGCCCGCTGCACTGCGTCTGCGCCATGCCCAATGACAACCGCCACAATGCTCGGATCAAGCCGGCGCGCAGTTTCCAAGGCGTGAAGAAACAGTGCTTTTCCGCCAAGGCAATGGAGCACCTTCGGCAGCCCCGACTTCATCCGGGTACCCTGCCCCGCTGCTAGTATAATGACTCCAAAATCCTTCATCTTTTCCACATCGAAGGCGAAAATTAAGATTATAATGCAACTGCGGAATCAATCAATGAGAAGGTTTTCGATAGGTGCGCTTGCGCACAAAAGGGATCGCCAGAGCGGCGCAGGATTTATTGTAGATTTCCATGGATCGCAAAGGCACCCGGACAGCTCCAATGAAAGGAATTGGCGTATCATGGCTGCATCACCGCGTGATATGAAAAAAGCTATTTAAACTTAATGTCAGGTAAGTTATTCTGCGCCCATTGGAGCAGTTCTGATGCGAGAAAAAATCCAGACGCCGGCAGAACCATCGCCCGCCGAGACGCAAACCGAAGAAAACTGGTGGGACTATTGCCCCTTGTGCAACTCGAAGTTAGTGAATCAAAAGTGCAAGTACGTTTGTCCCAATCCCAAATGTAATTTTTTTATGAGCTGCAGTGAATTCGACCTCTAAATGAGCGCGGAATCTCGAGTAACGGTCAACCCAAATCCAATAAGGTAAAGAAAGAAGCATGTCGAAAACCGCCGGCATCGTGATCATCGGCAACGAAGTTTTGTCGGGCAAGACCCGCGACACTAACTCCTATTTTTTCTGCGCCGAGCTGCGCCGGCTCGGCGTTGAGGTACAAAAAATCTCGACGATCCAGGATGAGATCGAGATCATCGGCCGCGAGGTCGCTGAGTTTTCCAAACGATTCGATTACGTTTTCACCAGCGGCGGCGTCGGACCGACGCACGACGATGTTACCATCGATGGCGTCGCCCACGGTTTCGGCCTCAAGGTTGTCCGTCACCCGGATATTGAGCGGCGCATGCGCCAGCGCTTCGGCGATCAAGTGAACGACGCGCGGCTCCGCATGGCCAACGTGCCGGAGGGCGCCACGCTCTTGGCGACCGAGGCGCCGTTCGCGGCGATTGTGAAAATTCGCAACGTTTACATTTTTCCTGGCATTCCGAAGATCCTCGAGGAGCGCTTTCACGCGATCAAAGAGATGTTTCGCGATGCGCCGTACTACCTCAAGAACGTTTATGTCAGATACGGCGAAGGCGTGATCGCCGCGATCCTCAACGATCTGCTGGTAAAATTTCCCGAGCTCATGCTCGGTTCTTATCCGGTTCTCGACCTGCCGGATTACAAAGTCAAAGTCACCCTGGAGTCGAAAGACTCGAACTACCTCGATCAGGCGCTGCAAGCTCTCGTCGCCGCCCTTCCCGCGGATGCGGTTCAGCGCATCGACTGAATAAAAGTTAATGGCCGATCAATCGCCCTGGGGGGTTTTGGCGCCATATAAAAAGGCGCCGCTGCCGCCCTTGCCGAGCATGCTGAAGGCCCTGGGGCCGGGGGTCATTTTCATGGCACTGGCGCAAGGCAGCGGCGAGCTTATCTGGTGGCCGTACATCATCGCCAAGTACGGACTGAGTTTTTTGTTCCTCTTGTTGCCGGCGTGCTTACTGCAGTTTCCCGTCACCTACGAGATCGGCCGCTACACCGTGCTCACCGGCGAAAGCGTCTTTCAGGGCTTTATTCGTTTACAGCGACACTTCGCGTTTTTTCTCTGGATCTTGATGACCCTGTCGTTTCTTTGGTTCGGCGCCTTCGCCGCCGCCGGCGGCACGTCGTTGGCAGCCCTGACGAATTTTCCCGCCGGTTGGTCGGCGCGCGGCCAAACACTTTTCTGGGGCTATGCTTCGATGTTCGTGTTCCTCGTCGCTATTCTGCTCAGCAAGGTCATCTATCAGCTGGTGGAAGCCTTCATGTGGGGCGTCGCGCTACTCACGTTGGTGGGGTTGCTCTGGGCGAGTGCTAATATCGAAGCCCTGCATGCGCTGCCGGCTTTCGTAAAGGGTTTGTTCGTGCCGGATTTATCCATGCCGCGGCCGTGGGATTCCGCAGACGCGACGAAGTTATTGACAGCCATAACGTTTGCCGGCCTCGGCGGTTTCTGGACACTTTTTTATTCTTACTGGGTGCGCGATAAGGGCGGCGGCATGGCGCACTACATGGGTAGGCTCACCGGACCGATTACCGGCAAAGCCGAGGCCATCCCGTCTTCGGGCTTCACGCCGGGTAACGACGAAGGGCTGGCGCATGTGCGCCGCTGGCGGCATTATTTATTCTGGGATATCAGCATCGGCATCGGCGGTAACCTGCTCACGACGCTGATGACTTGCTTGCTCGCCTACGCGCTGCTCTTTCCCAAAGGACTGCTGCCCCAGGGATATGAACTGGCCGTGGTGCAAAGCCGATTCTTCGAAGTGAGTTGGGGCGTGCTCGGTCGATTTTTGTTTCTCATCATCGCCGCAGCGTTTCTCTCCGACACCTGGCTCGCCACGGTGGATGCCGTGAGCCGGATCCATACGGATTGCCTGTTCGCTTTTTTTCCCAAATCCCAATCGATCTCTGTGCGCACGTGGTATTTAATTTTTCTCTTTTTGCTCACCGCCGTCACTTCCGCCACCATGGGCGCCGCCGAACCCGGACCGCTAATTTTGATCTCCGCGGTCATCGGCTTTGTCGGCACGGTGCTATTTTCCGTGGCGCTGATCTTTCTCAACCATGTCTATTTGCCGCGCTATCTTCCCATCGCCGCACGGCCCGGACGGCTGAATCTGATTTTTCTCTGCGTTTCTTGCCTCGCTTATCTCTTGCTCGCTATCGCCTACTTGCTAACGGTCACGGGAATAGTGAAATAAGAGCTTGCCGCTCGATATACGGACGAGCGCTGAAGGTCATCGATAACGTCGCTGCTACTTTCGCTTGCAGGTGGGTTTGCGTGAGCTTGAAGGTTTGCCGTGCGGGGTCAATCCGACGGATTACTTCAGAGCACTCAGCGGCTGACCGGTTTGAGTGCCGATCCAGACTTCGCCGCCTTCGAAGACTTCTTTTTTCCAGATCGGCACGGTCTTCTTGATCTCTTCGATGGCAAAACGGCTGGCGGCAAACGCCGCGTCGCGGTGCGCTGATGAGACGACGATGATCACGCTCGCCTCGCCGATTTGCACCGGGCCGAGACGATGCACGATAGCCATTTTGCAGATCGGCCATTTTTTCTTGGCGTCGTCGCCGATGCGCGCGAGTTCTTTTTCCGCCATTTCCGGATAGGCTTCGTAGTCAAGCGCGATGACGTTGCGTCCCTCGTTGTTGTTGCGCGTCGTGCCGATGAAAGGAACGATCGCGCCGGCCTCGGGATCGGTGACATAGGCGACCAGTTCATTTAAATCGATCGGTTGATTCGTGACGCGAAACATTGCCGCTCAACCTCCACTCACCGGCGGAATAAAAACCACTTCGTCTCGGTCGGACAATAGATGTTCGAGGCCGACATAATTTTGATTCACCGCATACAAAAGACGGATACCTGGCACATCGAGCTTGGGATAGTCCTTTTGCAGCTGGCGCCAAAGTTCGCCGACCGTGCTGCCCTCCGCGATTTCTTTTGAGACGTCCGCGACCCCCGCGCGCTCGCGCAGGATCGCGAAAAATTTCACACGAACTTTCATTGCCCTTGGACTTGGGAAACCATGTGTCGGATCTCACGGAGGATGAGTTTCTCCATCGCTAACATGACTGCGGCCTTCGACCCCGGCAGCGAAATCAAGATTTTACCGCGTGCGCTGCCGGCGACGGCCCGACTCATCATGGCCGCCGAGCCGATATCTTGATAGCTTAAGTAGCGAAAGATCTCGCCGAAACCGTCGAGTTTCTTTTCCAAGAAACGGTTCACCACTTCGTAAGTTCCGTCCCGCGGCGCGATTCCAGTGCCGCCGTTGACAATTACCGCATCGACATCGTTCCGTGCGAGCACCTCGTTGAGCAGAGTCTCGATCTCCATCGGCTCGTCTTTGACGATTCGATAGCCGATCGTCTGATGTCTGTCATCATCCAAGAACTTCTTGATTGTCTGCCCGCTCGTGTCGCTCGTGTCATCTCGAGTATCGCTGACGGTGATAACGAAGCAGCGAATGCTTTCTTTGCCTCTTTCTCTATGCTCGTGAACAGCCATCGTTGGTCTCCCGAAAAATCTCAGCTCGAATCATAGCAACACCGAACGGTAATTCAAAGGTCGGCCGAACCCATCGAATCGACCAACGAGCCGTTTTGCGGCGTGCCAGTGAGTTGCCCGCGCACTGTTGGCCGACTATGATACCTAGCAATGCTATCGCCCTTCTCGCTATACATCCATATCCCCTACTGCGTCAGCAAATGTCCCTACTGCGATTTCAACTCGCACGTCGTGGCACAGATCCCGGAACAGAGCTATACCGATGCGTTGCTGCGCGAGCTCGAGTTCTTCAGCAGTCGAGACGAATGGCGTGGCCGAACCGTGCAGAGCATCTTTTTGGGCGGAGGCACGCCGTCCACCTTCGAACCCCAGAGCATCCGCAAGCTTCTCACTTCGGTCGCCGCAACGTTTTCCTTTGAGTCCGATTGCGAGATCACCCTGGAGGCGAATCCCGGCACCGTCGATAGCGAGAAATTCTTCGGCTACCGCGCCGCCGGCGTCAATCGGATCAGCGTCGGCGTGCAATCGTTTCAGCCTAGGCTGCTCAAGTTTCTCGGCCGCATTCATTCCGCCGACGAAGCGAAGAGAGCGCTTCGCACGGTGAAGCAGGCCAATTTCGACAGCTTTAGCTTCGATCTGATCTACGCCAATCCTGGGCAAACTCTTGTAGAACTGGAAGCAGATATTGACACGGCGCTGGAGTTTCAACCGCCGCATCTCTCCGCCTACAATTTGACCTTCGAAGAGGGTACGCCGTTTCACCACGAGTATCGCTCAGGAAAAATGGGCAACTTAAGCGAAGAAGAAGAGATCGCCATGGCGGAGCTGATCGAATCGAAGCTGGGCAGCGCCGGAATGAATCGCTATGAAATTTCCAACTACGCTCGACTTGGTCAGCGTTCGCGCCACAATGTGAATTACTGGCGCGGCGGCGACTATCTTGGCCTCGGCGCCGGCGCGCACAGTTATCGAAGAAATTCCGACGGCGTCGCCGGTCAACGCTGGAGTAATGAAAAAAATCCGGCTAAGTACATGGCGCAAGTAAGCGAAACTCATCTGGCGATCGTCGATCGTGAAGCGATCGACCGTGAAAAAGCCGCCGCGGAGTTCATGTTCCTCGGCCTAAGAATGACGGAAGGCATACCCAGCGAAAGCTTCCGCCGAAGGTTTGACCAAACTCCGATCGAATTCTACCCGCAGATCAAGTCATGGATCGACGCAGAATTATTAGAGGAGCGAACCGGATCCCTGCGTTTCACGCCCAAAGGGCTTCTGCTCGCCAATTCGATCTTTGTGCATTTCATGTAGGTCTAATGGTAAATCAAATCGTCGGACCTCGGCGTATTCGCAGTTTATCCAAGAAATCCTGGAGGATACTATGACAGACAATGGCCTCGACAAGATTCGCGTCGACCACATCGGCAGCCTGGTTCGGCCGGCAAAATTAAAAGACCTGTTCGCCCGTTACGACCGCGGGCAAGCGACCCGCGAAGAATTGACAAAAGCGCAAGACGACGCCATCCGCGAAGTAATCCAAAAACAGGAAGCCCACGGCTTTCCGGTCGTCACCGATGGCGAGTTTCGCCGCCACAATTTCCAGGAAAGTTTCTCTCAGTGTGTCACCGGTTTCGACGTGCCAAAGAATATTTCGCTCTACTACGAAAAACGCGATCTCAACGAAACTCCACTCGAACGTGCCGAGCAGAATTTCGACGAAGCCGGCCCGGCGATCGTCACTCGCCGCTGCGCGGTCGAACGGCTAAAGCTCACACGCAATTTGCCGTTGACGGAATACCGCTACGCCCAAAGGGGAAGCGTCGCTGAACGTTTACAAAGGCCTCGATGACTTTGTCGAGCATGTCGTCCAACTCGAACGCCAGATCATCGCCGACTTAGTACAGGCGGGTTGCAAGTACATTCAAATCGACGCGCCGGGTTATACAGCGTACGTCGATAAGATTTCCTTGGACAGAATGCGCTCCCGTGGCGAGGACCCGGAAAGAAATTTCCAACGCTCCATCGATGCCGACAACGCGCTCATCGAAGGCTTTCCCGGCGTGACCTTCGGCATCCACATCTGCCGCGGCAATGCCCGGACAATCGACCCGAAAACCGGCAAACTCGTGCCGCAATGGCACCGCGAAGGCTCCTACGACGCCATCGCGGAAAAACTATTTAACTCCCTCAAGCACCAGCGCCTGCTGCTCGAATACGACAGCTACCGCGCCGGCACCTTCGGCCCTCTGCGGCTTGTCCCAAAAGACAAAATCGTCGTTTTGGGTTTGGTCTCCACCAAAAACTCCGACATGGAAATCGTCGAGGATTTGAAACGAAGGATCGACCAAGCGAGTAAATTCTTACCGTTAGAACAACTTGCCCTCAGCCCGCAGTGCGGCTTTGGGGGAATCGATTCAAAAGTTCTCAGCGAAGACGAGATGTGGAAAAAACTGGATACGATTGTCAAGACGGCAACGGAAACTTGGAATTAGACGTAGCTAGGAATCGGTGGGCTCCATCAGCTATTCAGCCGCACCTCACTCAACCATTCTTCATGCACATCCACCCAGATCGAATCCTGATCGTGGCACGTCGATACTTCTCTTAAGTCGAACCTGACGGTGTAAAGTGGGTTATGGATGCCGCGGTGGTCTCGGATGTTTTCCAGAATTCCATGCACCGATCCGATGACGCCGCGCTTGCCTCTAATATATTTCGGTGTGCGCGGATTGCCGGTGGGATTTTCGACGGCGACCATAACCGGGTCGCCGATTTTGAATTTGCTGCCGGTGGATTCCACGATTGTTCTCAATCCGGCCGGACTCTGGGCGCCTCCGCAGTCGCTCCGAATCTCTCCGCTTCTCTTTGCTGCGCCGGTTCCATGGCGCATCCCGCGCCGATCAAGCTATCGACGGTGACTAGCTTTGCCAACTCTTCTTCCGACATCCCTTCCGTCCGGGCAGGGCGTTGTGGCAGAACAAAATAACGCACGTCGGAAGTGCTATCATAAACTTGAATTTCTTTACCGGCAGGAACATCCAGACCAAACATTTCCTTGATGCACGCGCGCGGGTTCTGCACGATATTGGTCCGATAGCTCTCGTGCTTGTACCACCACGGCGTGTCTCCGAGGATGTCGTACGGATAGCAGGAGCATAGGGTGCAAACGATCACGTTGTGGACCTTGTCGGTATTCTCCACAACGACCAATTTGCCTACTTTGCCCTGATGCACACCCATTTCTCTGAGAGCTTCCCTACCCGTCGTTAAAAGCGCCTGCTTGAATTCCGGATCGCTCCACGCCTTGGCGACGATCACGCCACCGGCCCACGGGCGTTCTTCATGGAGCTGTTTCCAACGCTGCTCCAACTCCTCGCGGGTCGACCAGCCGCGCTGGATCAGCGCTTGGACGAAGACCTCGAGTAGTTCCTGATAGTCCTTCAAGTCTTGCTCCAGATTTACCATGCGCTCTGCAAGAGTGCCGTGATGTTCTTTCTTCTTAATTTTAAAAAAGTCATCGTAGTCACCGCGCTCTTTGCGGTTATCTTCGGTCACCATGTCCATCGCTTCGACGGCGCGCGCTGAAACAAGGGCGATGCCTTTCACGTATTCATCGAGCCATTCTTCCAGGTAGCGTACGCGGGCTTCGAGGTTTTTTCCCTCCGCCTTTCGTGGCTTGAAGAATTGATTTTTGCGCTTGAGAGCGACGCGGGCCTTGAGCAGGTCGGGAAATGTCACCACGTTGCGCCGCAGTAAATAGAAAATGCGCGGCTCGAAACGCTTGGCGCGGTAGTACTCCAGATCTTCTTCGACGGCGCGAATATGCGCCTCGAAGTCGTGCATGTGTCCTTCGAAAGGCTTGTGTGAATGTCCATGATCGCCTGACATGAGATCCTCCGATGATCCGTGAAAAACGCGGATCAATGCGTATCGAAGATTTCTTGGAATTCTTTCAGTTTTGCTTTGGTCGCTTCGGTCTCCGCCACGGTCGGTTTCGCCGGATCTACGGCGGGTGGCAAGCAACCGAGCTTCATCAGGCAAGCCATCAGCAATAACCGCGCTTTGGTCGCCGTGAGATTGCTTCCCGCGATCGCCAGCGGGTCCCTTTTCGGATCCACGAAGCCGCCGGCGTTGCCGCGGCCGACTTTCACGACCGGCAGGCCGCTGAACGTCGCGCGCTTCAGCGCCGCATCGACCGCATTGCTCATGGCGCCGAACGGCGCCGAGCCTTCAGCGAGGAATCCAGCCAGCGGCGCATGGCGCAAATTCTTCTCGATTCGCGCTAGAATATCGACTTCGCTGCTCGCATCTCCCGAGGTATCGTCCTGCAAGTAGCGCGCATGCTTGACGATCGTAACCGTGGGAATAGCCGTCGGCAACAAGTCTCCCGCACTATCTTTGATCGTAACCGCAATCGTACCAACCTTTGAACCTTCAACCCTTGAACCTTGAACCTCGCCCGGCAATCGGGTGAGATTTACCTGTGAATTATGCGTATGCCGCTTGACCGGCTTGAACGAAAACTGCGGCGCGCCCGGATGACCCATCCGTCCAATGATCCCGCCATGGCCACCGGTGGCGACGTAGCCGCCAGGCCGCGCGTCAGATTTCTGCACATCGCGCGACGTGAAAATCTGCTCGTCTAGGATGGCCACCGCGCCGACACAATCGCGCCCGTTCTCATCCGCCCAAATCCGTGAGGTGATGTAATTCACCGAATCGACGATATTGCGGTCGCCGTCGTTGGCGATGGCGCCGTGCGGGCGTTGAGAGGAATTTCCACAAATCGGCAGCGACGTATCGATCAGCAAGTTCAGCCAGAAGGTCGTCTCTTCGACAAATGGGCTGCCTTCCAGCCAAATCGCGCCAAGATATTTGCCGCTTGCAAGAGCATGTTGAACGACGTTGGTCACGCGGGCCAGCGCTGCCATCGGCGGTTCTTTGCGCAAATAACCGGGACGATAGGGGAAAAAATCTACGCCGCGAATCTCAGGTGCGATATCGCCGTCGCCGATATCGGTTCGTTCGCCGGCGCGGCGGCCTGTGGCGTAGCCGCCGGACGGCAACGCGCGGTAAAAATCGAAGTCGGCTTTTTCGGTGAGCAGGCAACCCCAGCCCTCATCGGAAATACCCAAGCGATCTATCTCATCGAAAAGACGCGAGCCGTCGGGAAAAAACGGCACGCGGCAAAGTTCACCCGGCGCGTTTTTTTCCGTTGCGTCCAGCTCCCAGGCTTGCCCGTTCACTTGGCGCGCCATGTAAGGTAGGGGATACAAACCATCTTCAGGCTTGAGCGTGACCTCGTAAACGGGTTTGTCAGTTAGACTGATTCGTTCTTTGTGAAAGACGCCGGCGGCGTCGAGATAGCCGTCCGGCGGCGCGTAAAGTTCCGCGGCGTCACGTTCCAGGGGATGAGCGCTAAATTGCTCGATGTAGACAGTTGTCGGCGCAGCTAATTTCTGCGCCCGAAGGACATCAAAACGCATCGGCGTGCCATCGGCGTGAGTTCTCAGCGCTAAGCCATATTTCTCGCGCGCCTTGTTGCTGGTCACCAGCGGCTCAGTGTTCTGGATCGTCGCCGTCGGCCCGGAGAAAACCGCGATGCGAGGTTTGGCACTGCTAGATTCAGTAGCCATAATTTATCTCGGTGGGAGAAACAAATGAATTACGATCGCCGCAGAGTCTATTTTAGTTCGTAAGGAAGTTGCTTCGGACCGTAGCCTTGCCAATACTTGTTCATCGCTGGATCATATCGGCCTTGAAGAAACCCTCCGGCTTTTTCCGCGCGCACGATAATCGCCACTGTGCGTTCGTCACCGCTCTCCTCGGCGTGGATTTCATAGGGCGACACCAGATCGATCTTGCCTGCGCCGACCTTCACATTAACCGTCTTGCGGATTTCCGCGTAGTCGGGCTTCGATCGATCATCGACGCGCTCATATCGTTCTACCGTTTCGGTACCGTCGAGCACCCCATACAACGTCCAATTGTGCGCGTGATCGTGAATCTGCGTTCTGGTTTTCGGCGCTTTGATCAAGCCGTTGATCACAAACTTATAATCGGGATCTTCGTAGAAAAGTAAATTTTCCGCACGCTCGCTGCCTTGTGAGCAATCGGGCCAGGTCTTCGATTGCTCTTTAAGCGCTGGATTCGCCAGTAGTTCCTCAAGCAACGGCGGCATCTTCTGCCAGCGTTTGGCCGAGTCGGATTCAACGGCAAATAGCGCGCGCGTGGCGTCGATAAACTTTTGCACTGCAGACTGCGACATAGAATTCTCCTTCGAAGGGTTTTGCAAATTGCGCTACTGAAATCAGTATTAATCCTTCGGCCAACGCGCCGTCAAGCTTGAAAGACCGGCCAGTCATTTCGCCAAAACAAAAAGGCTTCGGAAGTGATCGACCTCCGAAGCCTTCAGGAATAATCGGAATTTGCGAACTACGTTCCGTGTGACCAAGAAGACAGATACTTTTGCTGTTCCTTGCTCAAACTATCAATGCGAATGCCCATGGACGACAACTTCAATTTCGCCACCCAATTCTCCACGTCGATCGGCACGTCGTAAACTTTTTGGGTAAGCTTCGCGTGGTTTTTCACCGCCCACTCCGAAGCGAGCGCCTGGGTCGCAAAACTCATGTCCATGACCGAGGCAGGATGCCCTTCCGCCGCGGCTAAATTCACCAATCGCCCTTCGCCGAGCAGATAGATCCTCTTGCCGCCGGGGAACACGTAAGCGTCGACGAAGTTGCGCACGTTTTTTTCCACTTTGCTGGAAAGTTTTTTCAGCGCCTTGAGGTCGATCTCGATATCGAAGTGACCCGAATTGCAGATCACCGCGCCATCTTTCATCGCCTTGAGATGATCCTCGGCAATCACGTGCATATCCCCGGTCAGCGTGATGAAGAGATCGCCGATGCGCGCCGCTTCTTTCATCGTCATCACTTCAAAACCATCCATTGCGGCTTCGAGAGCCCGTACGGCGTCGACTTCGGTGACGATGACCTTGGCACCCATGCCGCGCGCGCGCGACGCGACACCTTTGCCGCACCAGCCGTAGCCGGCGACAACGATACGTTTGCCAGCGATGAGCATGTCGGTCGCGCGAATCACGCCGTCGATGGTCGACTGACCGGTACCGTAACGATTGTCGAAGAGATGTTTGGTCGCCGCGTCGTTGACCGCGATGACTGGAATTTTGAGTGCGCCGTCTTTTTCCAGCGCGCGCAGGCGAATCACGCCGGTTGTCGTCTCTTCCATGCTGGCTATCAAGTTGGATGCCAAATGCGCATAATCCGTGTGCAGCAGCGACACCAAGTCAGCGCCATCGTCCATGGTGACGACAGGTTTGTGGTCGAGTGCGGCTCTCAGGTGGCTGTAATAACTTTTATTGTCCTCGCCTTTGATCGCGAAAACCGGAACTTTGTCGTGTTTCACGAGAGATGCCGCCACATCGTCCTGCGTCGACAACGGATTCGATGCACAGAGTAGAACGTCTGCGCCACCGGCTTTGAGAGCCTGCACCAAATTCGCTGTTTCGGCCGTGACGTGAAGACACGCCGAAAAGCGCATGCCGCTGAGCGGTTTTTCCTTCCGGAACCGTTCCTTCACTCGTTCCAGCACCGGCATATCTTGACCGGCCCAGAGAATCCGTTTGCGCCCGCCGTCGGCGAGGCGCAGATCTTTGACGTCGTGTTTCTTTCCCGCCATCGTAACCGCTTCCTCCGCTTTTTTTTTGGAACTAGACCCGACCCGCGGCTTTTTTGAGATCCGCCGCCCGGTCGGTTTTTTCCCAGGTAAACAGCCCATCTTCCGGCGTGCGGCCAAAGTGTCCATAGGCGGCTGTCGGACGATAAATGGGTCGTTTGAGATCGAGAGCTTGAATGATGCCCTTGGGGCTGAGATCAAAATTGTCCTGGACGATCCTGGCGATTTTTCCTTCGGGAATCACGCCGGTGCCGAACGTGTCGACGAGCACCGAAACCGGTTGCGCGACTCCGATCACATAAGCGAGTTGGACTTCGCAGCGCTGCGCCAACTCCGCGGCGACGATATTTTTCGCGACATACCGCGCCATGTAGGCCGCGCTACGGTCAACTTTGGACGGATCTTTGCCGGAAAAAGCGCCGCCGCCATGGCGCCCCATCCCACCGTAAGTGTCGACAATGATTTTTCGGCCGGTGAGACCACAATCGCCCTGCGGCCCGCCGACGACGAAGCGCCCCGTCGGATTGACGTGATAAACCGTATCCTTGTCGAGGTATTCCGGGGGGATGACGGCTTTGATGACGCCTTCGATAATAGTTTCTCTGAGCTTGCTGTATTCGACTTCGGGGCTGTGTTGCGTCGAGATCACGACGTTTTTGACTTTCACCGGCTTGCCGTCGCGATATTCTACGGTCACCTGGGATTTGCTATCGGGCCGGAGAAAATAAGCTTCGCCGCCCTTGCGAACTTTCGCGAGGTAGTGCACCAAGCTGTGCGCCGTCTGGATCGGGAACGGCATCAGCTCCGGTGTTTCATCGCAGGCGTAGCCGAACATCATGCCTTGATCGCCGGCGCCCTGCTCTTTGTGCAAACCTTCGCCTTCCGTCACGCCCTGGGAGATATCCGGCGATTGCTGCTCGATCGCGGTCAAGATCGCGCAGGTATGGCCGTCGAATCCCATGGCCGAATCGGTGTAGCCGATTTCGCGCACCACTTCGCGCACGATATCGACGTAACTCACTTTTACACTGCTGGTGATCTCGCCAGCGACGACAACCATACCGGTCTTGGCGAGACTTTCGCAGGCCACACGGCTATTGGGATCTCCAGCTAAGTGAGCATCGAGAATCGCGTCCGAAACCTGATCGCATAGTTTATCCGGATGACCTTCAGAAACGGATTCGGATGTAAATAAAAAGTCTTTACCAGCCATGGGACGACCTCCACCGGCGTGAAAATAATCAATTCTGTATAACGAATACGAGCGGGGGATTCAACCTTACTGGTTTTCGTTGAAGCGGTTGTCGATCAGTTTTTCGATGGCCTTGATGACCCTTTCTGCATCGTCGCCCTGGGCTTCGACTAAAATCTTGCTGCCTTGGGGCGCTCCCAATGTCATCACACCCAAAATGCTTCGGCCATCGACCGTTTGGCCGTCCACGGACAAACTGACCTGCGCTGAGAATTTGTTCACCGTCTGCACGAGCAAGGCTGACGCGCGGGCATGCAACCCGAGCTTGTTTTTGATTTCGATGGTTTTGACGACTTTGCTCATCCGGTCACTTGTCAATGTCGCGGTGCTTGATGTGGATGCGAAAGTTTCCGTCGCCGAGTCTTTTTTGTAATTCTTCCACCAGGACGACGGAACGATGTCGGCCACCGGTACATCCCAGAGCCAGAGTGAGACTGCTTTTGCCTTCGCGCTCGTAGAGCGGCAGGGTAAATTCGAGCAAGGCATACAACCGATCAAGATACGCTCGGGTTTCTTGATCACGCAACACGAAGTCACGCACTTCCGGCTCGAGTCCGGTCTTGGCGCGCAGCTCATTGACGAAATAGGGATTCGGCAAAAATCGCACGTCGAGGATCATGTCGGTATCATGGGGAATGCCAAACTTGTAACCGAACGAAGTGAAAAACAAAACCATACGGCGCGTCTGCGGCGCTTGGCAAAACTGTGCCTCCATCTCATTTTTGAGCTGGTGCACGTTGAAATCGCTGGTGTCGATGACTTTGTCGGCCAGAGCGCGGATCGGTTCCAGCGCTTTTCGTTCACGCGAAATACCGTCCAGGATCGAATCTTGGCCGGCGAGCGGATGGGGCCGGCGCGTTTCGCTGAAGCGGCGCAATAATACGTCGTCCGATGCGTCGAAAAACAAAACCTGAACGTGATGGCCGGCGGCGCGCACGTCGGCGAGAACCTGGGGCAAGGCCTGCAAGAACCGGCTGCCGCGCAAATCGACGCCGAGCGCAATGCGCCGGATTTCCTCTTGGTAGCCTTGACAGAGGTCGATGAATCTCGGGATCAGCAGTGCGGGAAGATTGTCGACGCAGAAAAAGCCGTTATCTTCGAGGGCGCGAATGGCGAAGCTTCTGCCCGACCCCGACAGACCGGTGATAATGACGATGTCCAACCCGTCGGTCATGGCGAATCAAAACTTGTCATCCTCTTCGGAAATAATCGCGTAAAGTTCCTGGCTCGAGCGCCCGGCCATGAGGCGGCGTCGAAAGACTTCGTCTTTGAGCAGCCGAGAAATCCGCGCCAGAGCCTTTAAGTGGTCCGCCGCGGCGTTTTCAGGAGCGATCAGGACAAAAAACAGGTGCGTCGGCGCGCCGTCCAGAGAGGCGAAATCCACTCCCTCGGCGCTGCGCGCGAACACTCCCAGGACTCGCTCTACGCCGGCAAGCTTGCCGTGCGGGATCGCCACTCCTTCGCCAATCGCCGTGGTGCTAATGCGTTCCCGCTCAAGCAGCACTTCAAGCACTTTCTTTTTGTCCAACTGATGACACGACGCCAGCCAGCCGGCCATTTCTTCGAGCGCCGCATTCTTGTCGCGGCTGGCGAGGGTTGGAATAATCGTTTCAGTGTTGAGGAAATCGGTAATCTTCACGCGTTTGGCTTTCTTCGCTTGAGCTTGATCTTTGCCTTTTGTTTTTTGATCTGTCGTTCGATCTTATCGATCGCCAAATCGATCGCCGCGTAGAGATCTTCGTGCTGTTCTTTGCCCAGGATAGTCGCTCCATGAGTGCGCAGTTCGACTTCCGCCATCTGGCATTCTTTCGAATCCACCGCGAGAATCACATGGGCATCCAGAGGATGGGAAAAATACTTGCCGACTCGGTGAATCTTTTGTTCGGCGTAGCGCTTCAAAGCCTCGGTCGGCTGCGTATGACGAAAGGTCACCGAAACTTTGATCTCGCTCATCGGGTCGCGCTCTCTCCTGGAAATTATTTGCGCCAAAATGGCTGGCGGCGTTTCGAGGAGGGTAGAATGCCCATCGCCTCGCGATACTTGGCCACGGTGCGACGGGCGATTTCAATCGAGTCGCCCGACAAAGTCGCCGCAATGTGCTGATCGCTGTACGGTTTGCGCGGATCCTCGGCGGCGATGATGCCGCGGATTTTCTCCTTGACGCTTTCGCTTGCCACGTCTTCACCGTTGCCGCCGCGCAGGCCGCTCTGGAAAAAGAACTTGAGCTCGAAGAGCCCCTGGGGGGTATGAACGTATTTATTGGCCGTGGCGCGGCTCACGGTAGATTCGTGCATGTCGATGTCTTCGGCGACGTCGCGCAACACCATCGGCTTCAGATGGCTGACTCCATGGTCAAGAAACTCCAGTTGAAATTTGAAGATGCTCTGGGTCACTCTAAACAGCGTCTGCTGACGCTGCTGGATGCTCTTGATCAACCAGTGAGCGGCGCGAACCTTTTCCTGCAGATATTGCCGCGCTTGTTCTTCTGCCGCGCCTTCTTGGCCGGCGAGGCGGCGATAAAGCGAGTTCACGCGCAGCCGCGGCACCCCGTCGTCGTTTAGAAATATCACATATTCGTCGCCGATCTTCTCGACAAAGACGTCGGGCAATACCGTTCTAACTTCATCCTGCTCGAAGCCGCGCGAGGGTTTGGGCTCAAGAGTGGCGATGAGATGGGCTGCCTCGGCAATTTCGTCGATGCTGACCAGCAAATCCTTGGCAAGCTTTTCGTAACGTTTGGACTCGAGGAAATTCAAGTAATTGGCAACGATTTTCGCCGCCAAGCTGTCGCTCAAATGCAGGTTCTCCAGTTGGATCAATAAACACTCGCGCAGATCCCGCGCGGCGACGCCGACCGGATCGAAGAACTGGATGCGTTTGAGCACCGCTTCGATTTCCTCCGGGCTGCTTTCGGTGGCGTTGCAAATATCTTCTCGGCCGAGCACGAGGTAACCGTTCTCGTCGAGGTTTTGAATCACATGGAGACCGATCGTTGATTCCCGCTCGCTGATCTTGGAAAGCCGCAGCTGCCAGATGAGGTGATCTTCCAACGTCGTCTTTTTCGTCAGGCTGTTTTCCCACGACGGCGGCGAGTCGCCATCCTCCGACGTTGCTTCGGCGGTCAGAGAACCATGAATCGAATTGGAGTGGGTGTCGAGATATTCCTGCCAATCCAAGGTGCCGATCTTATCGACGGCGGAAAGCTCGCGGTTCAGCACCAATTCGGCGGGGTCGCTTCCCGCGCTCACCGGGGTTTCGGTTCTTGGTTGTTCCGCACTGCTCTCGGCTTCCTCCGTGGGTCCTTCTTCCAGCGCCGGATTTTCCTGCAGCTCCTTGAGCACCATCTCTTCCAATTCCACCCGGGAGAGCTGCAACAATTTAATCGCCTGCTGCAGCTGCGGGGTCATGACCAGCTGCTGCGTCAGTTTTTGAACTTGTCGAATCTCAAGAGCCATAGTTAGAACTTAAAGCCTTCTCCCAGATAAAATTTGCGCGCTTTTGCGCTTGCAGCGATCGTTTCAGGCGTGCCTTCTTCGAGGATCGTGCCTTCGTTGACGATGTAAGCTCGATCACAGATTCCCAGCGTTTCCCGAACATTGTGATCCGTAATCAAGATCCCGATGCCGCTGTTGATCAGCCGGCGGACTATTTTCTGAATCTCTGCAACGGCGATCGGATCGATCCCCGTAAACGGCTCATCGAGCAACAGAAAAAACGGCGAAAGCACGAGAGCGCGCGCGATTTCCACGCGGCGCCGCTCGCCACCCGAAAGCGTAAACGCCTTATGCGTCGCCAGGTGATTGATCCCGAGCATCTTCATCAATGCCTCAGCGCGCTCCTCTTGTTCCGCGCCATTCAAATCCAAGGTCTGCAGGATCGCCCGTAAATTATCAGCTACCGTGAGTCGACGAAACACCGACGACTCTTGGGGAAGGTAACTGATCCCAGCTCTCGCCCGTTGATAGATCGGCGCTCCGGTGAGATCTTCATCATTCATAAACACGCGCCCTTCGTCGGGCTGAATTAAACCGACCAGCATATAAAACGTGGTCGTTTTACCGGCACCGTTAGGACCGAGCAAGCCGACGACTTCACTGCCTTTCACCTCTAAACTAACGCCGTTAACGACCCTTCGTCCACCGTATGATTTCGCGACCGAGTCCGCTCTGAGGACGCTCATTTTTGCTTGGCATCCCCCTCCTCCCGACTCTTCAATTCGTCCGGAAATATGGTCGCCTGAACTCTAATTTTGCCGTCGCCTTCCGCGACGGCCTTATCTTGATCCATAAAGTAGACGACTTTGACACCGCTCACCTGACTGTTGCCTTGGCGCATCACCGGGCTTCCGGTAAGTGTCACGGTCTTGGTCTTATCATCGAACACAGCTTTGTCGCCGGTTGCCACCCGATTGCCCTGCGTGGCGTTCACCTTTCCCTCAGCCACGATCTGCTTCATCTGTTTTGTTTCCGGATCGATATAGGCAGTGAGAGTCTCACTGCGCATGGTCATCTCGGCTTGAACCGTAACGACGCGCCCTTTGTAGGTAATGGTATTTTTCGTCTGATCGGCTTCCATCCAGTCGGCCGTGATATAGATCGGATCTTTCTTGTTGATCTCAAACGGTGTGGAGCCCTTTTTACCCGCGTCTTTGGCGGGTGCGGCCGCGCCCGCCGCCATACCGGAGAAAATCGCGAGCGAGTAGAGAACCACCGTCGAGCCGAGCGTTGTACGGATCACATTATCCCTCGATCTGCGGCTTGGAGCTAGCACTATTCTTTTTCTTCGCCAACGTCTCGGGCTCGATCCTGGTTTTCACCGCGTGCACGAGGCGAATCTTTTTGCTTTCTAATTCTACTTCCATGCGCGCGCCTTCCAACGCGATCCCTTCCCCCACGACCGTGGTGTGGCTCGGCAGAATGATCTGATCTTTCGCCGGCAAGTAATTCGCTTCCTCCGATTTGAGCACGTAACCTTGAAACGTGACTTGTACGCCGCCGTGAACCTCCATCCTCTCCAGCTCCTTTTCGTTGAGGTAAACCAGCGCTTCGTCGCCTATGGTTTCCGCAACGTTCCCTTTCTTATCGTAGTAGTAAAACCTCGGCTTCTTAACGACTGTTTCCTTTTGCTCTTTGAAGTAATTCGCTTCCTCGCCGAACAGGTCCCAAACCTTGCGCCCGTTTTCGATCTTCGCCCGGTGGAAGTCCTTTAATCGAAGTGCCGACTCCGGAAGGTAACCTAGAGCCTTAACCGGCGTCGATTTGATATCCTTCTGCACGCGCCGCATTATTTCCGTCACCTTGTAGGTCACACCGGCCAACGAAAGGAAAATTGCCAGCAAAAGAATAGATCGTCTCGCTCTGCGCATAAACACCCAGTTACATGCAAAAATACCACTCTTGAGGAATGCTGTAAAGCGTTCGGCATGAAAATTGCTTTTCGAGATTCTCTACATTCTAAGACAATCCGCTCATCAGTGTGGCCCATTTGCCTTGGGCTTTGAGTAAAAACTCTGCTAACTCACGGACCGCACCGCGACCTCCGGCCCCCATGGTGACCAAATCAACAACCGAGCGCAGCTCCCTCGATCCATCCGCGACCGTGACCGCCAGCCCTGCTCGGCGTAGGGTGGGCAGATCAACCACATCGTCACCCATGTAGGCGACTTGTTCGTCTTGCAGACCGCGTTCGCGTTTGATCTCGTTGTACACGTCGAGCTTGTTACGCACGCCTTGGTGCACCAGGCGAACGCCAAGCTCCTTGGCCCGATGGCGCACGCTCCGGGAAGAGCGCGCCGTGATGAAGCCGACGTCAATTCCAGAGCGCAGCAGCAGAGCGATCCCTTGCCCGTCGCGAACGTGAAATTGCTTGGTTTCCATGCCGCGTTCGTCGATGATGATGCGACCGTCGGTGAGCACGCCATCGACGTCGAGCAAGAGCAATCGAATGCTTGCTGCCTTTTTACGAACTGCGGCAGGGATACGTTTCACGGGCGCGACTAGATGCCGGCTTTAAAAATATCGTGCAAGTGAATGACGCCGATCGGCTTCTGAGTGCCATAGGCGAGCACAAAGAGCGAGGTAATTGGCCGCGGCAGGTTTTCTTCCATTCTGATAAGTGCTTCCGACGCCAGCGCATCTTGGGCGATCGTTTGCGGTTTCGCCGTCATCACTTCCTCGGCGCTTTTGCTGAAAATGTCATTGCCGTGCGTTTGTAGTCCGCGACGCAGGTCGCCATCGGTGATGATGCCGATCAAATGTCCCCGCTCATCGGTGACTCCGGTGATTCCCAGGCGTTTTGCGGTGATTTCAAACAGCGCGTCCTTGATCGGTGTGACTCGCGTGACCATCGGCAACTCGTCACCGCGATGCATCAAATCTTCCACTCGTAACAACAGTCTCCGACCCAAAATTCCGCCTGGATGACGCACTGCGAAGTCTTCCTCTTTAAAACCTTTCTCTTGCAGCAACACGACCGCCAAGGCGTCGCCGATCGCCAGCGCGACCGTCGTGCTTGCCGTGGGCGCCAAGCCGAGCGGGCATGCTTCCTCTTTGACGCCGACGTTTAGGACAACATCTCCGGCTCTTGCCAGAGTCGAATCGACATTGCCGGTCATGACGATCAGCTTAAGGCCGAGATGCTTGAAATGAGATAGAAGCTTCAAGATCTCGTCGGTTTCACCGCTGTTGGATAGGGCGACGATCACGTCGTCTTTCATGACCATGCCGAGATCGCCGTGCAGCGCATCACCGGAATGGAGAAAAAAAGACGGCGTCCCGGTGCTGGCGAGCGTGGCGGCAATTTTTCGGCATATCAGGCCGGATTTTCCCATGCCGGTGACGACAACCTTGCCGCAGCAGCCGTGCAGCACTTCCACCGCGCGTAAGAAATTTTCGTCGAGCCGATCAATGAGAGATAAAATCCCATTGGCTTCGATCCGCAGCACGTCCGCGGCGCGCTTGAGAATGTCGCCGCTTTTCATCGTGGGTTTCTTTCCTTAACCAACGAGTCAATCTGCTTGACGACCTTGAGCAAGCTTTCGAAATTTTCCAGGGCGAGCGAATTTGGCCCGTCGCTCAGCGCGCGGTCAGGATCTTCATGAACTTCCATGAAGAGCGCATCGACGCCCGCGGCCACGCCGGCGCGGGCCAGCGCCGGAATATATGTGCGTTCGCCGCCGGAAGCATTGCCGAGACCGCCAGGTAATTGCAGGCTGTGGGTCGCGTCGAAGACCACCGGATAACCGAGCTCGCCCATGACGACCAGAGAGCGCATGTCGGAAACCAAATTGTTGTAGCCGAAGGAAGCGCCGCGCTCGGTGAGGAGAATTTGATCGTTGCCGGTGGAACGGATCTTCTCGACGATGTTACGCATGTCCCAGGGGGCGAGAAATTGGCCCTTTTTCACATTAACGATTTTACCCGAATTTGCCACCGCCACGATGAAATCGGTCTGGCGACAAAGAAAGGCCGGGATTTGGAGAATGTCGGCAACTTCTTTAACCCGCGCGACTTGATCACTTTCATGCACGTCGGTAAGGATCGGCACGCCGATTTTCTTTTTCACGGCGGCGAGAATTTCCAAGCCTTCTTCCAGCCCCGGGCCGCGAAACGAATTCAGCGATGATCGATTGGCTTTGTCGTAAGAAGATTTGAATATGTAAGGAACACCCACCCGATCCGCTTTCTCCTTAAGCGCCGCGGCATGCCGCAACGCCGACTCTTCGCTTTCAATGACGCAGGGGCCGGCGATCACGGCAAGCGGCAATCCGCCACCGAGTTGGAGCTTTTCCATCGTGATGATTTTGGACGTCATCGGGCAACGAATCGATCGCTCGTCAAGTGCGGACGATTTTTATCCGGGGCACTTCTGCAGCCGCCTTGCGATTTTCGATCGCTGCCTCAATAAATCCTTGGAAAAGCGGGTGACTCGCCATCGGCCGCGACTTAAACTCGGGGTGAAACTGGCAGCCGAGGAACCAGGGATGTTCTTTGAGTTCGATGATCTCGACCAAGTTGCCGTCCGGTGACAGGCCACTTAAAACCATGCCACGGGCAGCGAATTCGGCGCGATAGTTGTTGTTAAACTCGTAGCGATGGCGGTGACGCTCGGAAATGTTTTCTCGACCGTATAATCTGGCGGCCAGAGTCTCGTTCTGCAGCGCGCACGGGTAACTCCCCAAGCGCATGGTGCCGCCTTTGCTGTCGATCGATTTCTGTTCCGCCATCAAGTGAATCACCGGATGCGGCGTCTGCAAATCGAACTCGCTGGAATTAGCGGCCTGCAGGCTACAAACATTGCGCGCGAACTCGACCACGGCCATTTGCATCCCTAGGCAAATGCCGAAGAACGGGATGCGATTTTCACGCGCGTAGCGGACCGCGGCGATTTTACCTTCGCTGCCGCGATCACCAAAACCGCCGGGAATAAGGATGCCATCGGCCTGCTTGAGCAACGCCTCGGTTCCTTCGTGCTCCATTTTCTCCGCTTCGATGCAGTCAAGCTCGACGCGAACTTCATTGGCGATGCCGCCGTGCACGAGCGCCTCCAGTAAACTCTTGTACGATTCTTTGAGGCTCATATACTTGCCGACGATAGCGATGCGCACGGCATCCTTTGGGTTCTTCAAGACCTGCACCACTCGTTGCCAGTTTTCCAGATGCGGCGCGCCGGTCCAGATATTGAGCTTCTCGACCACCCGCTCATCGAGACCTTCTTCATGGAAAACCAGCGGCACTTCATAAATCCACTCGACGTCTTTAGCGGTGATGACTGCGTTGTCTGCGACGTTACAGAAATGAGCAATTTTCGTCTTTATTTGTCTATCGAGAATGCGATCCGTACGGCAGAGCAAAATATCCGGCTGGATTCCAAGGCCCGTCAGCTCCTTCACGCTATGCTGCGTCGGTTTGGTCTTGAGCTCGCCGCCGCCGGTGATGTACGGCACCAGCGTCAGATGAACGTAGAGCACGTTCTCGCGACCCCAATCCCACGCGATCTGGCGCACCGCTTCGAGAAACGGTAATCCCTCGATATCGCCGACGGTGCCACCGACTTCGCCGATGGCGATGTCGTAACCTTCCGCCGCCGCGAGAATGCGCCGCTTGATCTCATCGGTAATATGGGGAATCACCTGGACCGTGCCGCCGAGATAATCGCCGCGTCGCTCTTTGCCGATGACGGTTTCATAAATTTGACCCGTCGTGCAGTTGTTTTTCCGGCCCATGGGGGTCGACACGTAGCGCTCGTAGTGGCCGAGGTCCAAATCGGTTTCGGCGCCATCATCGGTGACGAAAACTTCGCCGTGCTGGTACGGACTCATGGTGCCTGGATCGACGTTGATGTACGGATCCATCTTCAGCATCGTCACCTTGAGGCCGCGACTCTCCAGCAGCGCGCCGATCGAGGCCGCCGCGAGACCCTTGCCCAAAGAGGAAACGACGCCGCCGGTGACAAAGATAAACTTGGTTTTGACCGTTGCCATAGCTTCCTTTCAGTTAAGCTGTTGTTTCCAGTAACGCACAGCCCGCTTTAAATCTGCCACAGTATCGACTTCCACCGAACGCTCGTCAACTTCCGCCACGTAAATCCGATAGCCGTTTTGCAGTGCCCTGAGCTGCTCTAAACTTTCAATTTGCTCCAGCGCCGTCGGCTTCAGGCGTGCAAACTTGAGAAGAAAGTCGCGCCGGTAGACATAAAGCCCCACGTGCCGGTAGCCCCACAGCCGTGATTTCGATCGTGGCACCAAGGGCTGTCCTTCCAGGTCGACGCTGCCATTCCTCACATAGGGAATCGGCGCACGCGAAAAACAAAGCGCGAAGCCAGCGCGATCATGGAGAACTTTGACCACGTTCGGATTGCGCCATTCGTCTTGACTGTAAATCGGCGTGCATACCGTACCCATTGGAATGCTCCGGTTTTGCCGCAGCGGCCGCAGCGCACGCGCAATCGTTTCGGCATGAATGAACGGCAAATCGCCTTGAATGTTGACCAGCCAATCCGCTCTGATCTTGCGCGCCACCTCGGCCAGCCGATCCGTGCCGCTCTGATGATGCTTCGAAGTCATCATAACATCCCCGCCGAAGCGTTTAACCGCTCGCTCGATGCGCCGATCGTCGGTCGCGACCAGAACTCGATCCAACTCTCGCGCCCGGCTAACGCTCTCGTAAACATGCTGTATCATCGGTTTGCCGCCGATATCCGCCAGCGGCTTTCCCAGAAGACGGGTCGATCCATAGCGCGCCGGGATAACAGCCACGACTCTCATCGGTTGCTGAATTTAGAAGTGCAACGACCCTGAAACGATTGCTTAAGCCTGCGGTTTTGCCAAAAAATAAAAAGCCGCGATGGCTTTTGGGGAAAGCGCATCACGGGATTTCAATATACGTGGAGACAGAATCACTGTCAACGAGAATTACGCGCGCGCGGAGAGTTATCGATCTATTCTTCTGATGGCTGTAAATCTTTTAGATTTAGTCGAATTCACGCCCGTAGGAGAATGCCGCGGTGATCTTCACGACGTTCGCAGCGACCATTCCGACGCGCTGTTATCGCGCTGCTCATCAGAACCGATCACCGCGCAATTGCGCCCCAATTCCTTGGCGCGATACAGAGCCTGATCCGCAGCGCGCAACAGGCTTTGATTCGTGCGCCCGTGCACGGGATAGTGAGCAATTCCGATCGACACGGTGACGCTATCAATGGATTGGCCGTCCTGGCGTACCACCATGTGTTGAAGGTCTTCTCGCAATCGATCTAAACGTTGATGCGCGCTGTCAAGGGCGATCTCCGGCAGAATGATGACGAACTCTTCGCCGCCGTACCGACAGACGATATCGCTGCCACGGAACCGTGACTTCAAGATATTGCTCCATTCGCGCAGCACGGCGTCGCCGGCGGTGTGACCGAAGCGGTCATTGAGATTTTTGAAATGATCGAGGTCGAGCATCGCCACCACCAGGGGCTTTCCCGCGCGCTCGGCACGGTTTAATTCGCGATCGAGCGAATCCTCCATGTAGCGGCGGTTAAATAAACCGGTTTGCGGATCGCGGATACTTTGGTTTTTGAGGGTTTCGCGCAAGCGCAAGTTAGCCAATATCAAAGATAGTTGCTCCGCCGCCGCCTTCGCCGAATTGCCAATAATGCTTTTGCCGCCTTCACTCTCGGCAGCGTATCGGATATGCAATAAACCCATGATTTCGCCGTGCGCCACCATCGGCAAGCAGAGATAACTGCGGGGCACGATATTGGCTTCCGCGACATGTTTACAAATCAGATCGGACGCATCGGATTCTACTCCATGCGGCTTACTGCGCCGTAGCCCCCAACAGTCTTCGGGCTCGACGGTCTTATCGAAATCGTAAGTCGGGTCGCCCCAGCGACCGACGCTTTCAAGGAAATTGCGCGACGCGGTCATCATATATAGAGCGCCACTGGTATTCTGCAGCAAGGGCGGAAGACGTCGGCTGATAATCTCGTAGGCTTCGTCCAAGCTGCGGCATGACTCAAGCAGCTCCACCATTTCACTGACCAGTCTCATCTCTTGATTACGGCGCTCCAGCTCCAACACCGAGCCCTGCAGCTCGTCGTGAGCTCGCTGCAATTCCCTTTCGATCAACCTCCGCTGGCCATTTTCCCCCTCCAGTTCCTGGGTGCGCTCGGCGACCCGCTGCTCCAAGCCGGCATTCAAAGCCTGGATTTCCTCGGTGCGCTCAGCGACCCGCTGCTCAAGGGTCACATTGAGAGCGCGGATTTCCTCTTCCACTCGCTTGCGCTCGGTGATATCGACGACCGCAGCAAGCACCTGGAGGCCGCGCGAGGAACGGATCGGATTGAGGCCAATTTCTATAGGGAATTCGCTGCCGTCGGCGCGCAAAGCGAAAAGCTCTCGCGCCCGCCCCACGGTCCGGGCCGTGGGATTAGCGAAAAATTCATCGCGAAACTGCCGATGGGATCCGCGAAACCGATGCGGCATCAGAAATTCGACGGTCTTGCCGAGCAGATCTTCCCGGCGATAGCCTAACAGACGCTCGACCTGGGTATTCACCAAGGTAATCGTTCCGTTTTGGTCAACCATGAGCATGCCGTTTGGCGCCGACTCGACGACCAAGCGCATTTGCTCTTCCGCCGACTTTTGCTCGCTCACGTCGACGTACATCGCTCGTGTACCGATGACCGCGCCGACGTCTTCGGTAATGGGATACCCGCGGACCAGTGCCGGAATCGTGCGGCCATCGCTGGTCCTCAGCTCGCGCGTGCCGGAAATAATCCTTCCTTGCATCACGCCCCGGTACCCGTTGACACTCAATAATTTTAGCTGGGATTCCGGGGTGTGAAATTCGGCCAGCGAATGGCCGATGACATCATCACGCGGATACTGTAGCGTGGTTAAAAACAGCTCGTTGCAGTCGCTGATAATCGGCACGCCTTTCGCGTCGCGGGTGATCACGTACATGGCCGGCGCCGCCTCGAAAAGCTCACGATAATGCTTTTCGGCGTACTGCATTTGCGCCAGCGCCCGGTCGCGCATTCTCAAATAAACAATCAGGGCCGCCGTGATCAGTCCGCCGATCAGCATGATGCCGATGACGTCCCAGATACCTTGGATCCACGATTGCCCTGAGCCGGGACGCGCCAAGAATAGCAGCTGGCGCCCGCCGACCTCCAGTTGTGTGATTTGATTCGCGACACCTTGCAACTGCGCCAATTTTTGCGCGCTCAACACCGGTCCAGAATCACTCGCCGTCGCCGAGCGAGGGACCGAAGCGGCTAAAAATACCGGATCGTCTTCATCGGTCACGTCGAAGAGATAGACTTCGCGCTCGCCAATCGTGGCCCTCGCCAAGGCGTTTGTGAGCAGTTCGCTGACCGGCAGCTCAAGCCGAATGAAACCAAGCAAATGCTCTCGACGCGCCGCCAGAGACTCTCCCGGCATCTGATTTTGATACACGGGATTGTAAAGAAAGAGTCCGGGCTGTTGATTTTTCTTGGGTGGCCAAGCGCTTAAAAGAGTTGCGGTCAAGCGCCCGGTGTCGCGCGCTGAATTCAGAACCGGCAAAACATCCGGGATGGAAGCGAGGTCAAGCCCCAAGTCGGGTTGCTGTTCCGTTCCCGGCTCGGCAAACAGAATCGGAAAATATTCCAGCCGGCTTTCCGCTGCGAAGCGCTGTCGGAGCGCGCTCCACTCAAAAATGGCAAAATCAGGCAAACCGTCTTGGCGGGCACTGACCTCAAATTTTTTCCGTTCCTGCAGTCTTACTCGCGGCACCCATTGAAAGCGAAGCCGCGTTTTATCATCTTCGCCGAGTCGGATAACGAACCTGCGGAAATCCTCGCGTCCGACATGATCGGAAGCAACTAAAAGGCCCTCCACCGCCTGCATCTGCTCCGCCGCGCGCTCGGTGCTTCTCTCAAATTGCCGCGCGATCTGCTGGATCTCCTGTTGCCACCGCTCATTCACCGCGACCGATTTGTTTTGCCAGACGATGTAGGCAACGACCAGAGACAGGCCCAGCCAGACCGTGGTGAGCGGAAACACGATGGGTTCGAAAACGTTACGCCGACGCCAGCTCAAAACGATCACTATCAATAATGGAGTCAGGGTGAGGATCGTCGCATAATCGCTCACCCACCACGTTACCCACACCGGCACCAGATCCTTCCAAGAAATAAAGCCGGCAGACTCAAGGCTCGCCGCCGCAATAGATGGCGATATGACCGAGGTGAGACCCGTGAGTGCGATGAAACAAAAAATATCACGCCCGGTACTGGGTGCTTTTTGATGACTACTCGCCTGCGAAAGGACACAAAGATCGGGCACGAATTTTCGCAGCAGGAGCATTGCGCCTAGCATTTGGACGGTTGAACCGGTCGCCAGCGCCACCGCTGCCACCGTCGCAGCGGGTCCGCCTAACAGCTGATAATTAACGATCCACGCGCCCAGCCACACGCTCACTGCGCTGCGATAGCCGATGATCAATCCAGCCGCCAAGGCGACTGCGGATGGCGGCCACAACGGCGTCCCACCGCCCTGTGGAAGGGAAACGTGCGGGGTCATTTGTCCGCTTAAAACGTACAGACCGATGATGGCCAGCGATTCGGCCACCACGCGCACCGGCAAACTATTCAACAAATTTTTCATTCGACTCGAAAATCGGCCAATTTGTCCTGCTCTTTACCTAGTTGTACAAACTTGGCAGAATTTTGTCTGAAGAGAAAATCGGCCAGCAAGCAATTTGCGAGAAAACACCAGGCACGGGCCGTGTGACCTTCGCCAGTAACCTTAGTATTTCGGTCCGCAATAGAAGTTTTCGCGCCAAGACTCGTAGATCGATTATCTCGCCTATTTGCAACTTGTCAACGAAAACCAGGCTTGCCATCGATAATCGATCGATCGTGCGCGCCCGACCGCAGACGAAAATGCGTCATCGCTTCGTCGCCTCACAAATTCGCCTGCGCTCACAATAAGAATTTGCGCACGGAACCGCAGCCGTGCACACTCTTCGGGGCACGGCTGCTAATCATTTTTGGATGAACGTCTGCTGCGCGGAATCACGCTGTACGGGACTCTTGACTTGACATCACCTCTGCATGTTAGGAGAGAGGCTGCATTCCTGCCGGGCTCACCTGCGTATCGAGCCGGCGACGATCGTGAAATTTGATCGGAGGATTGATGACCACGGCAATATCAATCAGTGCCGGCTTCGCCACCATCGGCCAAGGGGCGGGCCCGATGATGGTCACCTGGAAAGCCGGACTGTTTCACAAGCATGGTCTCGCCATCGAGCGACCGCAGATCATGGGTGGGGCAAAGGGCGTCGTACGCGGCTTGATGGCGGGAGAAATTCAGTTCGGCAACCTGGCGGCGCCGGCGCCGCTTAGAGCAAATCTTAAAGGCGAAGCAGACTTGGTGTTTCTCACCGGCGGCATCAATCAGCAATTCATCATCGGCAGGCCGGGCATCGAGAAGCGCGCGCAATTGGCCGGAAAAAAAATCGGCTTTGTCGGCGACGGCGGCCTCAACGACGCGCTGGTCAAATTCATCATCGAAAAATTGCACGCGGCGGGCATCACGGGACTGCGCGCGGAATCGGTTCCGGCGGGCGGCGACAAAGAGCTCGAAGCGCTGCTCAGCGGTCAATGCGACGCCATCGTCAGCACACCGCCGGAGTCCATCGAGGCTCATAGAAAAGGCTGCCATTACGTGATCGATTTCGCTGAGTACGGCCTAAACTACGCCTTAGGCGGCATCGCGGCACGGTGCGATTACGTCGAACGAAATCCGCAGATCACGAGAAGATTCATCCAAGCCTACGTCGAAGGCATGCATCGGTATCGCACCGACCGGGAGTTTACCGTCAACGTCCAGGCTGAATACAGCGGGATCGCCGATCGGTCGGTCGCTGAACAAACCTACGATCTCACTCAACCTGGCATGCCGCCCGTGCCGTATCCCGTGGTATCTTCCTTGCAAACCCTTTTGAATTTCATGGCTGCGGAGCTTCCCGAGGCAAGAAACGCCGACGCGAGAAAATTTGTCGACGAAGGATTTCTCCGGGAGCTCGAAGCAAACGGCTTCATCGCTTCACTCGAAGCGAAGCGCTGATCGACACCCATGTCGGAGTTGGCGACGAAATCGCTGCGGACATTTTTACCGTTGCTGTTGGGCAGCGCGCTTTGCTGCCCAATCAGTGGCGCTGCGACTCCTGATGCCGTTTTGGAAGCTGCGAAGGGCGAAGGCGAAGTCGTTTTCTACGCCTCGATGAATCTCGGCGAAGCCAACGCTTTGATCGGCGAATTTGAAAAACGCTATCCTTTCATCAAAGTTAAACTCAATCGTACCGCCAGCGAAAAGCTCCTGACGCGGGTCTTGACAGAAGCGCGCGCAAGGAAATCTTTTGCCGACGTTATTCAAACGGTCGAATTCAGCATGCACCTTTTTGGTCGCAGCGAGGTGTTGGCCCGCTACATTCCCCAGGCCAATTCGCTCTACCCAAAAGAATTCAAACAAGAGGGTTTGTGGACGACGGTCTACTACAATAGTTACGTGACCGGCTATAACACCAATCTGGTGTCCGCGCGCGCGTTGCCGAAAACTTATGACGATTTGCTCGATCCCAAGTGGAAAGGCAAGCTGATGATGGAGGGGACCAAAGCCGAGTGGTTCGCCGGCATGCTGCAAATCATGGGCGGGGAGCGCGGCCTAAAATACATGCGTGCGCTCGCCAGACAGCAGCCAAGCCCGCGCGAAGGTCATGAGCTTCTGGCGCAGCTCGTCGTCGCCGGCGAAGGCGTCTTCGACGTCAATATTCCCGCCAGCGCACCCGAATGCGGCAAGAGTTTTCGTCGACTTTGTATTGTCGCGCGATGGTCAAAAGCTCATGCAAACACCCGGGCGCCTGGTTGCCCGCAGCGATCTCACCAACGAGCAAGCGGCCATGCTGAAAGGAATCAAAACCGTTCCAGTTAATCCCGGACTGGCGGAAAAACTCGACGCATACGCCAAACAACTGCGGGCGATTTTTGGCGGATGACAGCAAAATCTTTGTAAAAGTCGTATTGGCTTCATATTTCCTATTCTTAAATCAGCGAAGGAGATCAACCATGCGCTTCATGTTTCTAAACCATTCGTACAAACGCCACTCCGCCGAGCTCGAAGCTCATATCGTCAAGCTGCTGAAGAGCTACGCGTCGCCGGACACGACCTTCGAGCTCGCCTATCCCGAAGATCTTGGCGGCGGCGAAGTGTTGAACCTGCTTGAAGAACGAAAGGCGCTGTCGGGTTTGCACCATATTCTCGAGACGCCGGCGCTGGTCAAGAAAGCCATCGAAGCCGAGCAGCGCGGCTTCGATGGCGTGATCCAGAGTAACACGTTCGACCCTGGCGTCGAAGCGAGCCGGCTAGCGGTACGCATTCCGGTGATCGGTCTGCTGCGCGCTTCGCTCCACTTCACCGCGAGTCTCTGCGATCGTGTCGGTCTGATCGTGCCGCTGGAAACTCATATGCCGCATACGATGAGATTAGTGCAAACCTACGGCATGAAGCCATTTGTCAGCGGCATCCGCACCGTCGGTCTGTACGACACCGGTGATCTCTCCGGCTATCATGACATCGTCGTCGAGCGCACGCTTACGGTCGGCAAAGAGCTAGTGGACCAGGGCGCCGAGGCGATCATACCGCTCGGCGGCAAGATTTATCCCTATGTGGTCACGCCCGAAGAACTCGAGCCAGAACTCGGCGTGCCGATCATCAATACCAAAGCTGTGGGTGTGAGCTACGCGGAGCTGATGGCGCGCAACCGCATCAAACACAGCCTCAAGGCTTATCCATGTCCTGCTGGACTGAACCCTGAGGCGGTGTCGCAGCGGTCTAAATAATTGGCCGGCCGATGGAATCGATTGAAAATCAAGACAAAACCGGAAATGCTGAAGAGTGCTTTGGTTCACACTTAAACACGATCAAAGTTTCCGGGAGAGGATCAAGCTATGATCATCGATGGTGACGGTCATTTTTTTGAAAGCGAAGAAATGTTCGAGAAGTACATGGAGCCGGCGTTGAGAAATTATCGCCCGAGACTCCTGACGGATGACCAAGGCCACAACTTTTGGGTAGTCGATGGCCAGACACCCTACAAAAGACCATCGATCAAAGGAGCCGGAGCTCCCGGCACCGCCGCCCCTCCGGGACAAGCGCTTCAATCGGCCCGCCGCGCCTCGCCGGGCAGCCAGACCCTGACGAATCTCAAAGAACGCCTGGAAGACCTCGATCGTGAGGCGATCGACCTGCAATTCATCTATCCGAGCTTTCTTTTACACGTGAATGCCTGGCCCGATGGCATTTTGGCGATGGGCGTTTGCCGCGCCTATAATACTTGGCTCGCCGAAGCTTGTAACAAAGCACCGAACCGGCTCAAAGCCGTGGGCGTCGTGTCGCTGCAGGATGCGAATGGTGCCGCTAAGGAGCTTTCCCGCTTACGCGACATGGGTGTGACCGCGGTGATGATCAATGGCACGGTTGGGGCAAAACGTCTCGATCATCCTGACCATGAGGTGTTTTTTGCCGAAGCGGATCGCTTGAAGATGCCGATCGCCGTGCACTTTAGTTTGCAATTCCCAGTCGTCGATAAGCTTTTCGAGCACCATTTTCCGAACCGGGTCCTAGCCGGCATTTTGCCGATCATGGCCGGGCTGACAAGCGTGCTTTGCTCCGGCTTGCTCGATCGCTATCGGAATCTCAAATTTGCCTTTCTCGAAGGCGGCATTAGCTGGGTACCAGCCCACGTGGAGCGTATGGACGACCACTTTGAAAATCCACGCTATGGCGCCAAAGACCTGATCAGCCATCCGCCGAGCGATTACCTGAAGTCCGGCCGGATTTTCTTCGGTTGCGAAGGTAACGAGCCTTTTCTCGACCGCGTCGTCCAAGAAGTCGGCGAAGATTTGTTTATGTTTTCGTCCGATTACCCTCACGCCGATCGCACAGAAGGAACCGCTGAATATTTGCGCAACCGCAACGACATGCCTGCCACCGTGCGAAAAAAACTGCTGGAAGAAAACGCCCGACAATTCTACGGTGTTTAGACAGTAAAACAGGCGCCCGGCGAGCTAATTTGCCCCAATCGACCTGCCATCGCAAAAGAACTGATTGCCCTTGTCTTTTGAAAAATTCCGTGTTGATTTGAATTTACCAAAAACAACAACGTCTAAACGTCGAAAGGAGGTGATACTGTGAAAAACGCGATCAAAGTTTTCGTCGTTGCATTGACCACTTTAGTCTTTAGCGGTGTCAGCTTCGCCCAAGCGACGCCGGCCACTCCCGCGAAACCGGCCACGCCGCCTGCCAGCGAAAAGAAGAGCGAAAAGGCCATGGACAAAACCGCGGAGAAGACTGGGGACAAGGCCGACGAAACCAAGACCAAGGCCAAGGCCAAAGGAAAAACCAAGAAGCCAACCAAGAAGGCGGACGAAAAGTCGACTGATAAGATGGACGAAAAGAAGAGCGACACGATGGAGAAAAAGGCCAAGTAATCGGCCTGATCTGCACCACATAAAAAGGGTGGCCGACGGATTCGGCCACCCTTTTTTTTATTCATAAACGGTCCGTGCGCCAACAGGTGGCGCGGCGCTGACGGTTTGCGCACGCTTGCTTGATTTAGACTACCCGCTCGATTACACTTTTCTTAGTTGTTGGGGTTCCCGGTGAACGACCGACAAGGAGGAGCGGAGATGGACCTGCCGAAATGCCAAAAATGCAACAACGGGCTGCTGATTCCGCTATCGGACTATGGCCAAGACGGAGCTTCGGTCATGTATAAGGCATGGGCTTGCACTAACCCGGACTGCGGGTTTTCGATCCGGATCGATAAAGGCGAAGTAACGTACGGCAAGCGGATCGAGCCAAAACACTGAATTCTCACCAATTATCCTGGTCGATAAGGCAAGTTTTCTTGCTCCAACAGCCGAATAAATCTTACGCCGGCATGCTCCGATTGAAGCTCTGAATCGCCTTCCCGAATAACTCACAGCCTTTCTTCAATGCATCCAAGCACTTTTTTTGTGTCGCGCTGTCGTCGGCATAGCGCGTGAGAATTTCCGGCGCGATCCATTCATGGCTTTCTTCATCAGCGAGCAGTGTATCGCGGTAAATCGCCGCAGTTTGCGGATCGATGGGCGTAACCCGTTCGATGAACGATTTTGAAGTCCTTGGAAAAAATTCCTCATGGCCGAACTGGACGCTGGCGATCAGCTCGCACAGGGATCCCAGCGCCGCGTGAAAATCCCAAAGCTCTTTCAATTCCGCCAGCGGTTGATTCCACAGCGCGTCGGGATCGCCGTTCAGCTCGCCGATGCGCTTGCGTAAGATCGACGCATGTTTAAGCTCGTTGACGACGTACTCCGACATCGGCTGCTGCAAGTCGATATCCGGAATCTTGCCGACCCATGGCGCAGTCACTTCAGCAGCCTTGCGTTCCATCACGACGCCGAACTGCAGCCGGCGCAAAACCACTGCCGCGCTCAAAGGTTTTTCAGCCCCGTAGCTCTTTCGCTCCGCGTTCATCTGTTCCCAGAACGCCTCTCGGGTCGCGATCAATTGCTTTAGAAACTCCTCAGGTTTCAGAGCATCCATACATTAGATTCCTCCGCTGAATCCGAGCGCGGTGATTGACACCCAGATTATTTTAGGTATTAACAATACAGGAAATCCACTCCGTGTAAAGGCTCGAAATCCAATCCCAGCCACGAGTAATTTCAGGTCAACGAAATTCCCAATGGACTCAGCTGACGCCAAAGCATTTGTCGATAATCTTTATCAAGACGTTTACGCGCATTGGGATAAGAAGATCAATCGTGGCGCCTTCATGACTCAGTTGCGCGCCGGCACGCTGCCGCTGCCCTGTCTGCGCCGTTTCTTTAAGGATTGGGGGCTCTTCTCCATCGAAGTGGTCGCTCTTAATGCCGTTTCCTATTATGTTCATCTGCCTTTTTTCGTGGAAAATTACGATTTACTGCCGGCGTTTTCCGACAAGATCGCCGAAGAATTGATCGCGCCGAAGCCGCCGGGTCACATTTTAATTTTGCTAGAAACCGCCAAATCGCTGCGTCTTGCCAAAGAAGAATTGTTCGAGCAGCCCGCTTCCGCCGCCGGCCGAGCGATCAGCGACTATTGCCGACGGGTTTTTCAGGACGGCTCGTTGATCGAGCTTTGGGGCACGCACGCCTATGAAGAAACCCTCGGCCACTGGGCCCAGCAGTGGGGCGACGCGCTGGTGACACACTACGGCATGAGCAAGCGTCAAGCGATCTACTTTACAGCCCACGCCGAAGCCGATCTGGTGCAGCATGAAGACCGCATGGGCCACGGCCCGCTCAACCGAATGATTCTGCAGCGCATCGTCGAACAAGGGAAAACCGCCAAAAAACTCGGCTATGATCCCAAATACTGCGCCTATACGATGGTCGACCTGCACGCGCTCATGGAACAGCACGCGCTGGAAAATCCCTATCCATCGTAGACACGCCACTTTTTGGCGCCGTTTCTCACGTCAGCCAGCCGGGTCTGAGCGCAAATCAATCAAGGGAACCTAACCGAGAGCCTACCGTGCGTACGCGCAGCCTGATCGCAACCACTAGCTTGATCGTCATCATCTTCGTCATCCATTTAATCGCTGTAGCCAACGCGCAGTTGCCGGGAAAGTGGGAAGTCCGCGCACAGATGCCGTCGGCGCGCACCGAAGTCGCAGCAGTTGAATTGGGCGGCAAAATTTATGTCATGGGCGGCTACGAAAAAGGCGGCGAGCTCGTCGAAGCATACGACCCGGTGAAAAATTCCTGGCAGCGCCGCGCGTCGCTACCCAAATCACTGCACCATATCGGCGCGGCGGCGATCAATGGGAAAATATACGTGATCGGCGGTTTCATCTCCGCCGTTGGACCGGTTAATACCGTGTACGAATATGATTCCGGCGCCGATCAATGGCGCACCAAGAAACCGATGCCGACGGCGCGCGGCGCGTTAGCCGTCGGCGTCATCGGCGGCAAAGTTTATGCTGTCGGAGGCGTCGGCACGAATGGAAAAAATACCAATACCAATGAAGAATATGACCCGGTTCAAGACCGCTGGTCAAAGCGTGCGCCGATTCTAACGCCGCGGGATCACCACGCCATCGGCGTCGTCAACGGAAAGCTCTACGCCATCGGCGGGCGCATCAATGGCCGCCACGACCGTAGCATGACGAACAATGAGGAATACGATCCTGCGACGAATCGCTGGAAAAGTCTGTCACCCATGCCGACCGTGCGCAGCGGTATTTCTGCTGCTACCCTCGACGGTAAGATCTTCATCTTCGGCGGCGAGTCGACTCGAGGAACGCACAGGGAAGTCGAATCCTACGATCCGGCACAAAACCGCTGGCAGCGCTGGGCGCCGATGCCCACCGCGCGCCACGGCCTCGGCGTCGCCCTGCTCGGTCAATCGATCTACGTCATTGCCGGCGGTCCTCAACCTGGCGCGACATACTCGTCGGCGAATGAAGTGTTCACACCATAGCTTTGCTGCCGCCAATCCGCTGGTCGATACCGATCTTTTTGAAAGCCGTTGTGATGTTCATCGCTGACCTACGATGATAGGAGCACGGCACCGCGCCGTCCGAAGGATCAGACAGCTGGCTTGCGTAAAGGGCGAGCGTATTACCCTGAGTCGGAAAATTTGTGACTACGCTCTGCCGAGCTTTTTTCGCACCTTACGATCGAAGTACTTGGTCAGCGTGCTAAAGCGCTCTGTCAGATAAAACTTCCGCTTCGGCGCCGGCAAGACGCGCTAGCGCGCGGCAATGTTCGACTGATCAGACTATTTCGATGTCGGATCGAAACAAGAGATGACTTGATTTGTAAGCGGACGAAGCTTCCCAACTTGTTATGCGGCGAAAAACCGCATGACCCGCTTCGGCAGCCAATCGAGGCGCCCGGGAAATCTTCCCGAAACAAAACCCACATGGCCGCCGCCGTCCGGGAATTCCAGGCTGACGGCATCGGAAACCGCCGCGGCGCTAGGCAGCGCCGCACTCGGCAAGAAGGGATCGTTGCGCGCGTTGATGATCAGCGTCGGTGTGCTAATTTCTTTGAGCCATGGTTTGCTGCTTGAGCGCGTCCAGTAGTCTTGGGCATTTTCGAAACCGTGAACCGGCGCGGTGAAGAGATCGTCGAATTGACGAAACGTCAGACTGGCGCGAATCGCTCGTGCATCGATGGCTAAGTCGTGGACCGCGATTTTTGCCAGCGCCATCGGTTTGAGCAAGTTGAGAAAATGGCTGGTGTAAAGCATTCTATTGAAACCAGAGTCGAGCACTCGCGCTGCGGCCGCGAGGTCCATCGGCACCGATACCGCAACCGCGCGCTCAACGATCAATGACGCCGCTGCGCCTTCCTCGCCGAGCCATTTCAAAAGCATATTGCCGCCCAGCGATACTCCGACCACATAAATCTTGGCGTGTCGATTAGCGTCCTTCAACCGGCGCAGGATCCAATCGATCTCACGGGAATCGCCCGAATGGTACGAGCGCACAAGCCGATTGGCCTCGCCGCTGCAGCCACGAAAGTGCGGCACCACGCCGCGCCAGCCGCCCCGAGCCGCCGCCTCCATTAGGCTGATCGCGTAATGACTTTGTGAGCAACCTTCCAAGCCGTGAAACAGCACGATGAGTCTGGAGTCGTCCGCTTCTTGGCCGAGCCAGTCGAGATCGATGAAATCCTGATCCGGGGTCTCCCAGCGTTCGCGACGAAAAGCGACGCGGTAGTTTTTTGCCAGCGAGCGCGCATAGATGGTTTGCAGATGCCCGCCCGGCAGCCACCACGGCGCGCGATAATTCGATTCACATCCCGAACGGACCGGCGTTTCGCGGGGGTTGGGATCCATCGTTTTGAACGTTTTGAACAGCTTGAACGTCTATTTTGCCTTCAGTCGCTCCGGTGGCGCAAATCCATGGCGCAGCGTGTTTTCCGAAATCGTTCGCGGTTCGACAAACTGAAGGAGATAATCCGGGCCGCCGGCCTTGGAGCCGATGCCCGAGAGCTTGAGCCCGCCGAACGGCTGGCGTTCCACGACGGCGCCGGTGATGCCGCGGTTAATGTAGAGATTGCCGATGCGAAATTCTTTGCGCGCTTTTTCGATATGCGCCGGTGAGCGCGAAAAGATTCCGCCGGTCAAAGCGAAGACAGAGTCATTGGCGATCGCCAAAGCCTGCTCGAAGTCCCGCGCCCGAAGGATCGACAGCACCGGACCAAAAATCTCTTCTTGCGCGATTCGACTGCGCCGATCGACGTCGCTGAAAATGACCGGTCCGACGAAGAATCCTTCTTTCGGCGCAGCCATTTCCAGGACACAGGTTGCTTCCTTTTTGCCCAGACGGATGTATTCTGCGATCCGCGTTTTGGCTTCGGCGTCGATGACCGGACCGATGGCGTTGCGCGGATCTTCGGGTGCGCCGATTTTGAGGCTGCGCACGGCTTCCACCAGCCGCGACAGCACTCGTTGGTACGTCTCATCGAGCAGAATGACCCGCGACGCTGCCGAGCATTTTTGTCCCTGATAGCCAAAGGCAGAGTCGATGATATGCACCACGGCTTCGTCGAGATCGGCGTCGTTGTCGACGACCACCGCGTTCTTGCCGCCCATTTCGCACACGACTCGTTTCACGTGCTGTTGCCCCGGCCGATGCGTGTAAGCCTCGCGAAGAATTTCCAAACCCACTTCGCGCGAGCCGGTAAACGCGATCAAGTGAATTTTCGCCGAGCGCACCAGGTGCGCGCCAAGCTCGCCGCCGCCTTGAAGCAACTGGCAAGCATCTTCAGGCAAACCGGCTTTGCGTAGAATGTCGAGCAGGTGCACCGCCATCATCGGCGACTGCTCCGCCGGTTTCATCAGGGCGCAGTTGCCAGTCACCAACGCTGCCGCGGTCATGCCGGTAAGAATAGCCAGAGGAAAATTCCACGGCGCGATGATCGCTGCGATGCCGCGCGGCTCGTAGAAATAAACGTTTGTTTCGCCCGGCAGTTGCTGGGTGTCGCGCGGCCCGGCCAGACGTAACATCCCGCGCGCGTAGTATTCCAGGTAATCGATCGCTTCAGTCACATCGGCGTCCGCCTCGCGCCAACCCTTGCCGACCTCGAAAACTTCCCAGGCGGCGAGTTCCCAGTGCCGTTCGCGCATGATGCGAGCTCCTTTAAGAAGAATCTTGGCGCGCTCGCGCGCCGGCATGTCGCGCCACTCGGGAAAGAAGCGCGCTGCCTTATCAATGGCTTCTTCCGCTTCATCGATCTGGGTGACAAGAACTCGGCCGACGATTTCTTTCGGATCGGCAGGATTCACCGATTCCAGCCACTGGCCGCTGTTCCGCTTTCGCCCCAGATGTTTGACTTCGGCGTGAACTTCTTCGAGCATTTTAACGAAGCGGTCGCGATTTTCCTGCCTGGAATAATCACTGACCGGCGCGTTGCGAAATTCGTTGTCCGGACTCATTGGCTCCCCGGATGATCCACGCGGGCTTTGGGCCGGCTTGGACGTAAGCGCCGGCGCCTTGATCAAACCAGCGATATCTTTTCGATCCGCATAGGTTTGGCGCAAAAAGGAAGTGTTCGAGGTGTTCTCCATCAGCCGGCGAATGAGGTAAGCAATCCCCGGCAGCAACTCGCCCACGGGGAGATAAACGCGTACGCGCTGGCCGTTTTCGATGATCGCCTGGCGTACCGGCTCGGCCATGCCGTAAAGCATTTGGATCTCGTAACCGTTGGGCGGGACGCCCAGCGCTTTCGCCGCGACAATGGCATGAGCCAGGCTGCGTAGATTGTGACTGCCGAAGGCGGCGTCGATCACGTCGTTGCTATGGAGAAGCAGTCGGCTGATGCGCTCGTAGCTTGCGTCGGTCGCTGCCTTGTCCGTGAAGACCGGTATCGGCCAGCCTTTTTGTTTTGCCCAGGCAATCTCGCTGTCCCAATACGCGCCTTTCACCAGGCGCACGCCGAGCCGTCGTTTTTGCCGGCGCGCCCAGCGAATCAAGTCGCCGACATCGCTCTCGGCGTCTTTGAGATACGCTTGCAACGCAATCGTGGCATGGGGCGCGTCGCGAAACTCCTTTTCTGCCGCTACGCCGCGGAAAATTTCCAGCGTTAAATCCTTGAAAGCATACTGCTCCATGTCGACGGTCACGGCCGCGCCAAGTTTCGCCGCTTCGCGAAACAGTTCGCGCAAGCGCTCGCGAACATTTGAACCCGTGTTTGGATCGAGCGGATCGAAGCGCGCGCACAAAGAAGAAAGTTTTACGGACAGATTGACCCGCGGCAACCTGCCGTTCGGCGCATCGTCGATCTGCGCGCACGGGGGCCAGTCTGCCGTGACTTTCGCCAAACGTCGCAATAGCTCGATATAGCGCTCTTGCATGGCGCTCGCTTCCACGTCGCTGACGGTCGCTTCGCCGACGACATCCAGCGTGAACGCCGCCGGTTCTTTTCTCAGGCCAGTTAACACTTTAATCAAATGATCGCCGCGTTCCTCGGCAATGAAGCGGCGCGCCAGCTTGACGACATTGCGCCGTACGACGGGTGCGACGAGCGTGCCTGCGTGCAGCGCCTGAGCAAGAAAAACCAGACCGCCTAGGGCATGATCAACGCGCGCGAAGTATTCTTCCAGGTGGCGGCCGATCTCGGCGGACGATGCCAGACTCGGCAGCACGTCGACAAAACGAAACAATGCGACGCGCAGCGACGGATCTTCGAGCGACCAGTCGATCATGCGCCCCAGTAAATCTTTGACTTCGAAGAGCGACGGCTTATGCTCGGCGGCTTTCTGGTAGAGCGCGCGTGCCAGCGCTTGTACGGATTGTTCTGTTGGATCGGTGCGGAGAGTCATCGAAGTCAATGGTGTCACTCGATCAGATTGAATTCACTGGCTTTATCATAATACGATCGAGAAAATTGCTGAAGCCCCTGTCGACGCTGGTCATTGGCTCGCTTTCAACGCCTGGGGTAAGAGGTTGAAACAAAGCTCATGAGCGAAGCTGCCGAATCAAAACTCGCAACCCTCACCGGCGCCGAAGCGGCCGTGGAGATGTTGAAAGTCCACGGCGTGCAAATTCTCTTCGGACTCTGCGGCGACACCAGTCTGCCGTTTTACGACGCCTTGGCGCGGCTGCCGCATGGCATGCGCCATATCCTCGCGCGCGACGAGCGCTCGGCCGCCTACATGGCGGACGGCTACGCGCGCGTTTCCGGCAAGGTCGGCGTCTGCGAAGGGCCGAGCGGCGGCGGCGTAACTTACATCTTGCCGGGACTCGCCGAAGCCAACGAATCCTCCGTGCCGCTCTTATGCATCAACTCCGACATTTCCGTCGCCGCGCGCGGCCGCTACACGCTGACCGAGCTGGATCAAGGCGCGCTCATGCGCCCGGTCACAAAATGGAACGCAGTGCTCAACCGCGCCGAGGATATTCCCCGAATCTTCCGCGAAGCGTTCAAACAAGTCACTGCCGGCCGGCCCGGCGCGGCGCATATCGCCCTGCCCTTCGATGTGCAGAACGGTTCCGTGAATAAATCCGAAATTTGGGGCGATACAAGCTTTGGCCGCTATCCGGCCGAGCGGGTCGCGCCCGACCGTGATTGCGTCGATCGCGCCGCGGCGATGCTGCGCGATGCGGCCAGTCCGATTTTCATCTGCGGCGGCGGCGTCATGATGTCCGAAGCCGAAGGCGAGCTCATCGAGCTCGCCGAGCGCCTGTCGGCGCCGGTTGCCACCACGATCAGCGGCAAAGGTTCGATCAGCGAAGACCATCCGTTGGCGGTTGGCGTCGTCGGTTCCAACGGCGGCACACCGGAGACGCGCGCGCTGGTCGATCAGGCCGACGTGATCGTTTTTGTCGGCTGTCGCGCCGGCTCGGTGACCACAGAGCGCTGGCGCCATCCGCCGCCGGGAAGGAATAAAATCATTCATCTCGATGTCGACCCGGCCGTTCCCGGCACCAATTACCCGGTGGCCGTGGCATTGATCGGCGATGCCAAACTCGGATTGAGAATGTTGAATGAAGCGCTGGCAGGCACGCACCGGCCGCTCGACGCGTCCCGCGTAGAGTTCGCTAAAGAAGAGAAATTCGCGAAGTTCCAAGCGCTCGCCGAGTCCGCCGATAAGCCGATCAAACCGGAACGCGTGGTGGTGGAGCTTGGACGCGCTCTCGATGCCGATGCTATTGTGGTAGTTGACGCGGGCACGCCTTGCCCCTATTTTTCCGCCTACTATCAAGAGCGCGGCACCGGGCGGCGGGTTTTCTCCAACCGCGCCCACGGTGCGCTCGGTTACTCGATGGCGGCGGCGATGGGCGCTCATTTCGCGCGCCCCGAAGTGAAATGCGTTTCGGTCATGGGTGACGGCAGCTTCGGCTTCACCTGCGGCGAGCTCGAGACCGCTGTGCGTTACCGGCTGCCGATTACTTTTATCGTTATTTCGAACGCGAGCTACGGTTGGATCAAAGCCGGACAAAAGGCAGGTTACGGCCAACGCTATTTCGCCGTTGATTTCGCGGTCACCGACCACGCCGCCGTGGCAGCGGCTTTCGGCGTCAAAAGCTGGCGTGTCAGTGAGCCAAATGAGCTGGGCAAAGCGCTTAAACAAGCTTTAGCGCACGACGGACCAAGTCTGGTGGATATTGTCTGCCAGCCGCTGCACGAAGCCAAAGCGCCGGTGTCGGAATGGATTGCGTAAGAGAGAATGGAGTGTTGGAGTACTGGAATGCTGGAGTATTGGCCGGAAGCATTACTCCATTACTCCACCACTCCAATCCTCGGTTTGAAGTTTTAATTCTCCAGCCGCACCTTCGTCCCAAGGCTCGCGCAGTCTGCATCGGTCTTGAGACCGGCGGCGCGGATGCCGTGGGCGGCGAGCTCTTCGTCGCGCTCTTGGGTATCACCGGTGACACCGACGGCGCCGAGCAATTCGCCGTTGGGATCGCGGATCAGCATCCCGCCGCCTTCGGGAAAGATCTGATCGTCCGAGGCGCGAATCAGATATTGCATGAACAGCGGCCGCTCTTCCGTGCGCACTCGAACCAGAGATGAGGAACGGCCAAGGGCAAGCGCTGCATAGGCTTTGCCGTACGCCATCTCAAAGCGCATCATCGCCGAGTCGTCTTCTTTCTGAAACGCTTTAACCTTCGCGCCGGGCTCGACGACGATCACGCTGAGCGGACGACAGCTCAATTCGCGGCCGCGGGCGAAAATGGCCGTGATGATGCGATTCGCCTGTGCCAAGGTGATCATACTCATTCTGCCTTCTGCGCCAGGTCCCACAGCAGAGACACAGAGTTCGCAGTAATTTTAGTCAAAAGCTCTTTACTCTGCGTCCTCAGCGCCTCCGCGGTGCATGATCTGCGATCCGGTTAACGAAAAAGAGCCGCCGCGAGCTCCGAGCGATATTTGTCGGTCAAAGGATCGTCCGACCCGAGTACTTCGAAGATTTGCACCATCGCCTTGCGCGCGCCGTCGTCTTGAAATTCGCGATCTCTCTTGACGATGGCGAGAAACTCTTTGAGCGCCTCTTCGTACTTCTCCGCCCCCGCGAGCGCTTGAGCCAACTCGAATCGCGTCGCGATATTGTCCGGCTCTGCTTTCACCTTTTCTCTGAGCGCGGCTTCGTTTTCCGCCGCGCCGCTTTGGAGATTGAGCCGGGCGATTAGACGATCCGCCTCTTTGCGCTCGTCGGCGACGATCGAGATCTTATCGAGATACTCCGACGCCTTACCGGCATCGCCCTCGTTCATCGCCAGGCGGCCGAGCCCGAGCAGCGCCTTGGCGTGGTTCGGATCGGATGCGAGAATCGTTTGATAGATCGCTTTCGCCTCGTCGTTCTTACCCTGCTCTTCGAGCGTCCGTGCTTCCTCCGTCTGCTTATCCGCCGTGCTCGGCAAGAACTTCGATAAAAATTCCCGCAGCATCGGTTCCGGCAGGGCGCCGGTAAACTCTGAAGCGAGGTCACCGTCTTTGAATAGTTTCACCGCCGGGATGCCTTGAATGCCGAAGGCGCCCGCCAGCCCCTGGTTTTCATCGACGTTGACTTTGGCGAGGATGAATTCACCGGCGTATTCGTCGGCGAGCTTTTCCAGCACCGGACCCAAAACTTTGCACGGCCCGCACCACTCAGCCCAGAAATCTACTACGACGGGAACTTC
>WNGI01000318.1_pt1 | contig 55232 bp, 41 predicted proteins | sample 5400621 | NCBI WGS metagenome assembly WNGI01 (sample SAMN13153374, study PRJNA577476) | soil metagenome | isolation source: 20 cm soil or saprolite under Garry oak tree replicate 1 | place: USA:California | collected 2016-06-15 | reverse complement strand
TTCCACCGCGCCGAGCCGGTCGACTACCACGACTACGAGTACGACTTCAGCCACGACTTCATCCTTCGCGACCTCAACAAGTGCATCAACTGCACGCAGTGCGTCCGCATCTGTCGCGACGTCATCGGCGCGAACTGCTACGGCTTGATGGGCGGCGGTTACGACTCGATCGTCACCACGCCGTGGAATGTCTCGCTTAAGTACACCGACTGCGTGTCGTGCGGCGCGTGCGCCGAGACCTGCCCGACCGGCGCGCTGATGATGCGCGAGCGGGATCTGCAGACTTATGAGCTCGACATCGTCCGGTGCATCTACTGCGGCGACTGCGTCGAGGTGTGTCCTCACGGCGCGCTCGGCGAGACCCCGAACTTCGAGATGTCCACCTACGGGCGCTTCGGCCGAACGGTACTCGCGAAGGAAGAGCTCGCGGTGGCGCGCACCTGGAAGCCGTCGGAAGAGATCCCGCTCGACGGTCACAACTCGCCGCGGCCTCCCGAGATTCGGCCGCCCGGACCACCGCGCTGGGGCGCGTGACAATCTGACACTCTCGTACTCGAGCGCTCGCGGATAGACGCGCGCGGTCCCGACTAAAAGAGCTCAGGGACCTACCAGCGTGATCGTCACCGGTGGGCTGGTCGTGTAAAGACTCGAGTTTGCGACGTCGCGAACGGTGATCGTCTGCGAACCCACAGTCACCAAGGTGACCGAGAAAGTGTGCCTGCCACCGTCGGAGCTTGTAAACGGGTAATCCGATGGCAGCTGTGCGAGAAGATCGCTGCTGCTGAAGGTAACCGTGCCCCGGTACCCGGTGGCGTCGGCGTTGGCGTGGGTGTCGGCGTCGGCGTTGGCGTGGGTGTCGGCGTCGGCGTTGGCGTGGGTGTCGGCGTCGGCGTTGGCGTGGGTGTCGGCGTAGGTGTAGGAGTCGGCGTCGGCGTCGGCGTCGGCGTCGGCGTAGGCGTAGGTGTAGGAGTTGGCGTGGGCGTTGGCGTGGGTGTGGGTGTCGGCGTGGGCGTAGGTGTGGGAGTCGGCGTTGGGGATGGAGAGGGAGCCGGCGTGGCGAAGGTCGCGTCGGGGCTCGACGCGCTCTGACCGTACTGATCGACGCTGGTCACACGGTAGTGGTACGTCGTGCCGGGTACGAGTCCGGAGAGCATCAGCGAGTGGTTCGTCACCTGCGTGCCGTCGGACACATTGCTGCCGTAGGCCGTCGTCGTCCCGTAGTCGACCCGGCTGTTCGCGGCGTTGTTCGTCTGCCACCCGATAACCGTTTTCCCGACGGACGGCCGCAGGAGGAGGCCGAAGGCGTTCCAACTCGGTGATGACGAGGTGTCCGTCGCGCCCGCCGCGACCGGACCCGTTGGTGAGACGACCCTGGTCGAGGTACGGATGAACGCGTTGCCGCCCTGAATGGCGCGCGCTGTGTATCCGCTGGGGGAGGCGATGCTGTCGGTGTTGTTGTTCTCGGTGCTCACGACAAGGCTCCAGGCCTTGTCGGTGACGCTCGTCAGGCTTGGCCACGTGACGCTGGAGGTGTCTCCGTCGTTCGCGTCAGGCGACACGTCGAGCGGCGTGGCGCCGTTCACGCCTGAAAGGGCATCGATCGTCCCGGACCAAGTGCTATCGGTCGAGCCGGTCCAGGTGTAGCTCGCGGGCTCGTTCGCGGCGATCCTGTACCAGATCCCCTGATTTGGTGTGGGAAGCAGCGCCTGAGTCCAGCCGGCGGGCGCGCTGAGCGAGCCGGGCCAGTCGGTCACCGTAGCCACGAGCAAGTCGGCGTTCTGCACGCCGGCAGGCACGCTCAGGGTGAGACTCGAACCGCTCGAAGCCGAGTTGCCCGAATGCGCGCGATAAGCGACCGAGGTACCGGGATCGCTCGAAGCCTGCACTGCGGAGACCTGGAGCGGGGTGGGCGTCGTCGTGAAGGTGCCGTCGGGACTTGCCGCGCTCTGTCCAAACGTGTCGGTACCGCTCGCCTGGTAGTGGTACGTGGTGTTGGGGGTGAGCCCGGTCAGGGTCATCGAGTGGCTCGTGACCGTCGTGGCGTCCGCAACGTTGCTGCCATACGCGGTCGTGGTGCCGTAGTCGACCTTGCTGCTCGCGCTGTTGCTCGTCGTCCAGGTGATGACAGCGGAGCTCGACCCCACGCTCGATGTCTGCACGTTCGAGATCTGAAGAGCCGGCGGTGGCGTGTACACGCTCGCGAGGACCGAGTTCACCCACTGCTGACGGAGAGCGAAGTATCCATCGGGAGTGGTCGGGTGGATGCAGTCCGGTTGGCCATTCGGCGCGGTCGTGGCGATGAGCTCCGGGTGCGCCTGGAAGTAAGACCAGAGGTCAGGGCCCGGGATGACCTGCGGATAGGCCGCGTAGAGCGCGTCGATCTGCTGGTTGAGCAACGGGCCGTACTTTTGGACCAACCTGCCGCTGGGGCTCCCCGAGCAGCCCCAGGGGATCTTCGGCACAAGCGGGATCTTCCCGGCGGCGAGGACGGCCTGGACCATGCTCGCCATGTTGTTGTAGAAGGCCTGGGCGCTGATGTTCGGGTCGGCCTCGTAGTAGCCCGCGTCGTTTGTTCCGTAAGCGATGGCGACGTACCTGCCCGGGAAGAGGGGGAGCCAGGTGTTGATCGTGTTCGCGCCGTCCTGGCTGATCGTTCCACCGATCGCGCCCGCCTCCTGCGCCGGGTAGTGCGCCGGATTGGCCGCGTTAATCAGCTGGCCGAACGGCCCGCTCCCGAAGTCGTGCCGCATCGCACCCTCGGTGATCGAGTCGCCGTAGAAGATCCAGTCATCCTGAAGGCCGGCACTGGCGTCGTGGATGTCCATATTGACAACGACGCCGGTGGCGTTGGTCACGCCGTCCGTGGCGGTCACGTTCAGCCGGATCCAGTTGAATCCGGTCAGGTCGACGGCGTGCTCGCGCGAGTGGTACTTGTTTCCGGTCACGGTCGCCAACGTGACCCAGCCGTCGGTTGGGACCGTTCCGCCGGGCGCCGCGTTCGCGTCGAGGGTGTAGTCGCGGGGGATATCGATCGGCTGCCACGTGCAGCACGGATGTATCTCGACGAAGCTGGGGTCGTACTGCACCGTCGCGGGGTCGTTGTACCAGGCGACGAGCACGCGACCGCGTTGGACCGCCGGAACGCCGGAGAGGTCGTAGGCAAGGTATGTCGGCGCGGCGGTCGACGGTGTGTTGCACGCACGCCACCCGACGTTGTAGTCGGCGTCGTTCGCCCACCGAGGGGGTGTTGCACCGCCGCAGTCGTCGTTCGTGTATGCGGGGACGCCGCGGCTTATGAGCGGCATGGCGGCGGGGACGGCCGACGACGATGCGGCAGAGCCGCGCGTCTGGGCCTCCGCGGACAGAACCTGTTGGGAGGAGCCGAGGATGGCGTTGAGCGAGATGCAAAGACCCAGGAGGAGCCTGAGCAGGATCCTCCCCATCGAACGGCGCCCACGGTCCGCCGCCACGATGTGAAGTTGGCGACGTTGCCCTTGAGATGAGGTGGAGGCCCGCTTGAGTTTGTGCGTCAGGCCCGTCAGACGCAGACACAGCCGCTCGATGGGGCGCGTAGGACGCTAGCCGTTGAGCGGCGTCGGAGTTGGCGTGGGCGTCGGAGTTGGCGTAGGCGTAGGCGTGGGCGTGGAACATGGCGGCGTCGGAGTTGGCGTGGGCGTCCAGTTTGGCGTGGGCGTCGGAGTTGGCGTGGGCGTCCAATTTGGCGTGGGCGTCGGAGTCGGCGTGGGCGTCGGAGTTGGCGCCGACGTGGAACCTCCGCCGTAAAGGCACGAGTCCCGCGCGGGTTGCTGGAAGGCGCGAATATGCCCGTCGTAGCCGTCACGGATCCAGAAGACCGGAACGGGATAGCTCACCGAGTCACACTCAAGGTCTTCGGTGCTCGAGCCATCGTTGGGAGTGAGGGCGAGCGCCCCTACCTTTGTCCCGGTCTTCGTGTACTCGAAAAGGATCGAGCACCCCGAGATCGTGATGAAGAGGTGCGCGCCGCCCACGGTGACGCCGCTGCTCTGGCTGTATCCGCACTCGGTCGTCATGTCGTTCGGCGGCACATTCACATCGAAGTACGGCGTTCCGTCCACGAGGACCGCGCTGCCGCGAGCGCTCGCATACGTGTGGTAGTGGTAGATGCGCACGCCCGCATCCGAGCTGTACCAAATCGTGTTGTCGGCAGCGTCATACGCCAGCTTGATCTCGTTGGGATAGTCGCCGACCGGCTCAAACCCAGGCCGGTCAGTGTTGGGGTCGACCTTGAACGCGAGCGTTGCGACGCCGGTCTTTCTCAGGAGGTAGATAGACAGGCCGTCGCCGCCGACGGCCCAGAACGAATCACGGCCGGCGTCATAGGAGAGCGTCACGATCCCCGAGGGCGCGCCCTGGATCGGCGTATCGACCTGACCAGCGGCCTGCTGCGTCGCGCCGGCTGGGGGAACGTTGATCCGGTGGAGGACAGACCCGCCGTCGCCGGTGTGGTAGAGATACGACCCGTCGAAGGCGACGCTCGGTGAGATGTTGTCGGGATATTCCTCGTTGACGATCACATCGGCGATGAGATCACCGGGGGCCGCCACCGCGGGGCGGGTCCCGAGAAGCATGAGCGGCATAAGCATCAGCGCCGCGGCCGCCGTCGATGCGACCCTGTGGCGAGCGGATCCCGCCGCCCGGCCATTCTCGGTCACGCCAGGGATTCGACTCCAGCCGCATTGAGGTCCATTGCGGAGAGGCCTTAAGGCATCATCAACGGCCCGTTAGCCGAAGAGCGGCGGCGGCGTTGGCAGCGGCGGTAGAGGCGGCAGCGGAGGCAGTAGGCCCGGCGTGGGTGTGGGGGTCGGTGTCGGCGTGGGCGTGGGTGTCGGAGTTGGCGTCGGCGTCGGCGTCGGTGTGGGGGTCGGCGCTGGCGCGGCTGCTCCACCGCCGTAAAGACACGAGGTCGCCGAGGGCTGCTGGAAGGCTCGGATATGGCCGTCGTAGCCGTCGCGGATCCAGAAGACCGGCACCGGATAGCTCAGCGAGTCGCACTCAAGGTCTTCGGTGTTCGAGCCGCCGTACGGATTCAGGGTAAGCGCGGCGACCTTCGTCCCGGTCTTCGTGTATTCGAACAACACGGAGCATCCGGAGATCGTGACGAAGAGGTGCGCGCCGCCCACGGTCACGCCGCTGCTCTGGCTGTACCCACACTCCGTCGCCATGTCGTTAGGCGGGACGTTCACATCGATGTACGGCGTCCCGTCCACGATCGCGGCCGTCCCCTGCGCATCCGCGTACGTGTGGTAGTGGTAGATGCGGACGCCGGCGTCCGAGCTGTACCAGATGGTGTCGTCGGCGGCGTCGTACGCGAGCTTGATCTCGTTGGGGTAGTTGCCGACCGGCTGAAACCCCGGACGGTCGGTGTTTGGATCGACGGTGAACACGAGCGTCGCGGCGCCGCTCTTTCGCAGGAGATAGATCGACACTCCGTCGCCGCCAACGGCCCAGAACGCGTCGCGACCAGCGTCGTACGCGAGCGTCATGATCCCCGACGAAGCGCCCTGGATCGGCGTATCGACCTGGCCGGACGCCTGCTGCGTCGCACCCGCCGCGGGAACGTTGATGCGGTGTAGGACCGAAGCCCCGTACCCGGTGTGGTAGAGGTACGAACCGTCAAAGGCAACGCTCGGCGAGATGTCGTCCGGGTACTGCTCGTTGACGATCACGTCAGCGACGAGATCGCCCGGTGCCGCGACCGCGGGTGCGGTCCCGAGGAGCGTGAGCTGCACGAGCATCAGCGCCGCGGCCGCCGTTGCCGCGACCCGGTGGCGAGCGGATCGCGGCGGCGGGCGGTCCTCGATCACGAGGTGATTGCAGCCTCGGCGCATTGAGGTGCGTTGTGGCGCCGGCATGATGTTCGGTGTCCCCGTCCCGGTCCGACGATGTGGAGGGCCATGTCCTCAACCTGACGTCAAGCCCTACGCAAGCCGCCGTTACCGCATCTTTTCATTCGCGACCGCGCTGTTGGATGGCATATACGCTCGGGTCGTGGGAAATCTTGCGGATCGCATCGCCGTCCGCATTCGCGCGCGCGGGCCAATCACGTTCGCGGACTACATGGAGACCGCCCTGTTCGACCCGGAGGACGGCTACTACACGACGCGCGCATCGCTCGGATTCGAGGGTGACTACGTCACCTCGGTCGATCTCGGGCCGGCGTTCGGACGGTCGCTGGCCCGCGCGGTCGCGGATCTTTGGACGCTCGCGGGAAAGGCATCGTCATGGGATCTCGTCGAGGCGGGAGCGGGGCGGGGAATCCTCATGCGCGATCTGCTCGGGGCGCTCGAGCGAGAGCGGCCCGATGCCGCCCGCGGTGCCCGCCCGGCGATCGTCGAGGTCTCGCCGCGGTTGCGCGCTCAGCAGTCGCTCGCGCTCGAGGGACGCGACCTGCGGTGGGCGTCCGTCGCTCACAGCCTCGCCCCGATCCAGGGCATCGTGTTCGCCAATGAGGTGCTCGATGCCTTTCCCGTTCACGTGCTGGCGCGCACCGCCGATGGCGTTCGCGAGGTCTACGTCGGGGAGGACGGCGGAACGCTCGTCGAGGTCCTCCGTCCGCCGAGCAGCCCCGATCTGCGATGGCGCATTCCCGAATCCGTGCCGCTGGGCGGCCGCTGGGAGACGAGCCCCGCGGCTGAGGGTTGGGTCGCGAGCCTCGCCGCAGCCCTCGTCTCGGGATACGTCGTGCTGATCGATTACGGCGGGAGCGAGAGCGAGCTGCTCACGCGGGAAGGCGCCGGCACGATCCGCGGTTTTGCGCAGCATCGACTCATCGCAGATCCTCTGTCGGAGCCGGGACGGCATGATCTCACCGCAAGCGTCGACTTCACTGCGATTCGACGTGCGGCCGAAGGCGCGGGCCTGCGCTTCGCCGGGTCGGCCACACAGCGCGAGATGCTCGTCGCGCTCGGGATCCGCGAGGCGACGGCGCGTCCTTCGACGCCGATCGAGCAGCTGCGCGCCGCAAGCCGACGTTCGGCAGTCGATGCGTTGCTCGACCCGAATGGACTCGGCGCGTTCCAGGTCGTGTGCTTCGCGAAGGACGCGCCCACTGAAGGCCTGCGCATGTTCGGCGGAGCGCGCGCCGAGAGCGCCGCACGCTATCCTTGACCCTTCGGGCTCTTAGCTCAGCTGGTTAGAGCGCAGCGTTGACATCGCTGAGGTCGGGTGTTCGAGCCACCCAGAGCCCACAGGTCCGGCGCTTACCCCAATGACGCTCGGGCGAGCTCCGCGGGCGCCGCCTCGAGGGTCGAGCCTGCCTTCATCGACATCGCCGGCCCCTCGGTCGCGCCCGCGCTCGACTGAGCGAAAGTAATCGGCCGGAAGACGTAGCCGACTGCAGGAACCGATGTGATCGATCCCGGGGCCTGGCCGTCGACCTCGAGCTTGTGGCGCAGATGGCTGATATGCGAGCGCAGGGCGTTTGCGTCGCCACCGTCGGCGCCCCACACGTAGGTGTAGAGCCGATTCGCCGACACGACGTGGCCGGCGTTGGTCACCAAGAGATAGAGGATCCGGAACTCGGTCGGCGTCAGCCGGCAGACGGTTTCACGCCACGTGACTTCGTATGCCTCGGGGTCGAGGACCAAGCCATTTGTCTCGACCTTCGGCTCGCGAATCTCCTGCTGGCCTGACTTCGCTCGGCGGAGGATCGCGCGAATGCGGGCGACGAGCTCCCGGAACTCGAAGGGCTTCGCGAGAAAGTCGTCGGTGCCCAGGTTGAACGCACGGGCGATGTCCGGGCGATCCCGGTGGGCGGTGAGCATCAGGACGGGGGTCTCGGATTCCTCACGGATCTTTCGAAGCACCTCAAACCCATCGACGCTTGGTAGCCCGACATCCAGGATGACGATGTCCGGACGGTCGGCCTTCCACCGGCGCAGCGCCGCGGCGCCATCGGCGGCCTCGGCGACCACGAAGCGCTCGCGACGCAGAACGTATGCGGTGAGGTCGAGCATGTCCGGCTCGTCCTCTACGAGAAGAATCTTGATCACGGCATTGCCTCCACCGCCATGTATGTTGCCGGTCAATGGGGGTGCTGTCCGTTAAACGTCCTGGAACAAACCCATTACGAACGGCGCAGCGCCCGCTTCAAACCCGTTACACCGTGGGCTTGGTCTCCCGTCGGTTGACCGTGGGCCGCAGCTTTAGCCCGACGCCGGGCACGGTTTCGATAAAACGGCGATCGCCCCCATCGTCGCGGAGCTTCTTGCGTAGCCGGTGGACGGTCACTCGTACCACGTCGCGCGCCGGGGCGTCGTCGTAGCCCCAGACGTGCTGGGCGAGCGCCGCCGTCGGAACGACAGCGTTGCTGTTACGCATTAGGTACTCAAGAAGGCGAAATTCAGTCCCGGTGAGCCGAAGTTCCTCCTCGCCGGTGATCTCGAGAAGGCGCTCGCGGAGGTCGAGGCGGAGGGGCCCGACCTCGAGCGTCGCGTGCGGAAGCTTGCCGTTGCGGTCGCTCGAGGCGCGCCGGGCGTGGGCCCGGATTCGGGCTACGAGCTCGCGGTGGCCAAAGGGCTTCACGACGTAGTCATCGGCGCCGGTGTCGAGGGCTCGGACCTTGTCGTCCTCGCTCGCCCGCGCCGTCAGGACGAGGATCGGGATGCTCGGGCTCCGCCTCCGGACCTCCTCGAGTAGCTCGAACCCGTCCCACGGGGTCAGATTGAGGTCGATGATCGCGACGCTCGGATCCTCCTTGGTGAAGAGGTCAAGAGCCGTCGTCGGATCTGACGCGAGCAACGGCGTCAGACCTGCTTGTTCCACGAGGAACGCAAGCAAGTTCAGCAGATCGCGATCGTCGTCAACAAGCAGCACGCTCGAGCGACTACCGACATCGCCGCTTGGTCGCACTGTCAGCCACCCACCCGCGCTTAATCCTGCGCTTGAATGTGATCGAGAGCATACAAGGTGCCGCGGGGCGACCAACTGTTGACGAATAGGTAACGAAGGCGCGCGGGCGAGTCGCTATGCGCTCGCTGAGACCATCGCCTTAAGAGTGAACCCCGACTCGGATCTGAACCATCCGATCTCCTCGGTGATGCCATCGGCCAGGGATCGCGATGCCGTGAAGTTGAACGTATTCCTTGCGAGGTCGGTCGAGCAGACGACCCGTACGGGCGCGGTTCGCGGCTCGATCCGGCGAAGGAAAACAGGCTCGACATCCGACCCGGCAAGCCGCACGACGGTCCGCGCGAGGTCGAGCGTCGACGTCCCGATCCCCGATCCGATGTTGAACACGCCCGAGGCTCGCCGTCGCAGGGCCAGCATCGTCGCGTCGACCACGTCGGTGACGTGGATGTAGTCGTGCTCGTCCAGACCGTCCCCTGCGATGACCGGTCGCTGACCATCGAGCGCAGCCTGGATGAAATTAGGTATCGCTCGGGGGACCGTTTCGCCGGGGCCATACACGGTCGCATATCGCAGCACGCACGGCGTCCATCCGCCGGCCGCGCACACGATCTCGATGGATTCCTCGCTCGCGAGCTTCGCGATGGCGTACGGTGTTTCGGGCCGCGGCGCATCGGTCTCGCGGACCGGAGCGCTCGCGTGGGAGCCATAGACGCCAAGAGAGCTCGCGAAGATCACATGCCGTGTCTTTCCCTCCGCCGCGCGCAGAAGCCGGACCAGTGGTGCCAGGTTCAGGACGAGCTCCTCGCCGAGACGTCGAGCCGGTGAGAGCGCAGACGGCCTGACGTAGCCGAGCAGGACGAGCGCTTCGGCGTCCGCGAGCGCGGGCCGCAGGATGTCTTCTTCAGAGAAGCTGTCGTCGCACCGCAGGAAACGCACAGAGCCAGCTCGGACCAGGGACGCGGTGTAGCGCGATTTCCCGATCGTCGACCCGAGAAGCGTCACGTCCATACCCGCGCCGATCATCCGCGCGAGCAAATGCGATCCGATGAAGCCACCGCCGCCGGTCATGACGACGCGCATTTAGGCGGCGCCGCTGCGGACGAGCAATGCCGATGGTGTGCGAAGGAGGATCCCGAGGTCGTTCGCGAGTGATGCGGACGCCACGTAGCTCACGTCCAGGCGGTACATCTCGAGAAGGCTGAGCCGGCTGCGTCCGCTCACCTGCCAGAGTCCGGTCATACCTGGTTTCGCGTCGAGGCGGCGGTGCATCCAGTCGGCGTAATTCTCGACGGCGTACGGGACGTCCGGACGGGGCCCAACGAGGCTCATGTCGCCGAGCAGGACGTTCCAGAGCTGCGGGAGCTCATCCAGGCTGGTGCGGCGCAGGAATGCGCCGACGCGGGTGATCCGCGGGTCGTTAGGGACCTTGTACAGGTCGCATTTCGTCCCGTCTTGCAGCAACGTCCGGACGAACGCGGCGTGCGCGGCCGGGTCGCAGTTCGCGCGCATCGACCGGAACTTCACCATCGTGAAGCGGTTTCCAAATCGTCCGATCCGCTCGCCGCGATAGACGATCGGACCCTCAGTCTCGAGCCGGATCGCGATCGCCACGGCGAGGAAAACCGGTAGGAGGATCAACAAGAGCGTCGCCGCGACGAGGAGGTCCATTGCCCGCTTCGTGGCCGCATAGGCGAGGTCTCGCCTGCGTACTTCGCCGAGCGCCTGAGCGAGGATCCCGGCCGTGGGGGTCGCAGATGCCTCGAGAGTCGGGGCGACGATCAGTCGTTCGGTGGCCACGGCGATCATCAAAGCGCCCTCGAATTGAGGCTCTTTCGGGGGACGCATGGCCTTCGCGCCGCTTTGGAGCGTCACTCATGCGTTCGTGCTCACAACTTCAATCGACCCGCAATGACCGCTCAATCGGCACTCCGATGCGGACCCGGGATCGAGGCCGACCTCTCTGGGCGCGCGAGAGCCCAGAGCTCTCGAATGAGCTCTGGGCTCAGCGCAGATGGACGGCCGCTCTTAGAGTCCTGGCACCGCCACCGTGACCGTGATCGGTCCGCTTGCCGTGCCGAGTTGTGTATTGGCGATGTCATGCACGTCGATCGTTTGCATAGGCGGCGTTGCGAGCGTCACGTTGAATACGTGTCTCCCGCCGTCCGCCGCCGTGAAGGTGGTGTCGGGGGGCAACGTCGCGAGCAGATCGGTGCTGTGGAAGTGCACAGTGCCCCTGTAGCCCGTCGCCAAGTTTCCGTACGCGTCCTGGAGAGTGACGGTCACCGGGAACGGCGTGAGCGCGGTCGCGGTCTTCGGAGCGGTCAGCGTCATGCTCGACGCGGCTGCCGCGCGGACCGTGACGCTGAGGGTCCCCGTTATCGTGGCGGTCGCCGTATCAGTTGCCGTGATCGTCTGCGCGCCCGCCTTGATGAGCTTCGCGGAGAACGTGCCCTTGCCATTGGTGAGCGTCGCGTTGGCCGGCAGGACGACGCCCGCCGAGGAATCCGTACTCGTGAAGTGCATCGTGCCGGCGTAGTCCGTGGCGGTGTTGCCCGCGTCGTCGAGCGCGGTCACGGTGAAGCTGAACGCGGTGCCGGCTGTGGGCGTAGCCGTTGTCGCGAGAACGAAGTGGCTCGCCGGCCCGACGACGACCGTCGTCGTGAAAGTACCGTCGGGACTTGCCGCGCTTTGTCCGAACGTATCCGTACCGCTCACCTGGTAGTGATACGTGGTGTTGGGGGTGAGCCCCGTCAAGGTCATGGAGTGGCTCGTCACCGTCGCGGCGTCGGCGACGTTGCTGCCGTAGGAGGTCGTGGTGCCGTAGTCGACCTTGCTGCTGGCGCTGTTGCTGGTCGTCCAGGTGATGACCGCCGAGCTCGAGCCCACGCTCGATGTCTGCACGCCGGAGATCTGCAGCGCCGGCGGCGGCGTGTACACGCTCGCGATCGCCGTGTTGACCCACTGCTGCCGGAGGGCGATGTAGCCGGCCGCGGTCGGGTGGACGCAGTCCTGCTCCCCATTTGGTGCCGTCTTGTTGATCAGATCAGGGTTCGCCTGGAAGAAGGCCCACAGGTCAGGGCCGCGCACGATCTGCGGGTAGGCGTTGTAGAGGGCGGCGACCTGCTGGTTGAAGAGCGGCGCGTAGTTCTTGATCTGGTCGGTGCAGCCCCACGGGATCGTGGGAACGAGCGGGACCTTCCCCGCGGCGATGACCGTCTGCACCATGCCCGCCATGTTGTTGTAGAAGGTTGTCGGGGTGATTCTCGTGTCGCCTGAGCACGGCGTGGTGGGACAGTACCAACCGACGTCGTTCGTGCCGTAGGCGAGCGCGACGTAGCGCCCCGGGAACATGGGGAACCACGTCCCGAACATGTTGGCGCCGTCCTGGCTCGTCGTCCCGCCGATCGCGCCGGCCTCGAACGCCGGGAAGTGCGCGGGGTTTTGTGCCTGGACCATCTGCGCGAACGAGCCCGGGCCCAGGTCATGGCGCATCGCGCCTTCGGTGATCGAATCGCCGTAGAAGATCCAGTCGTCCTGGACGCCGGCGCTGGCGTCGTGGACATCCATGTTGACCACCACGAAGGCAGTGTTAATAGCGGCGTCGCCGTCCGTCGCGGTCACGTTGAGCCGCAGCCAGTTGTATCCGGTCAGGTCGACCGCGTGCTGGCGCGAGTGGTAGTTGTTGCCGGTCACCGTCGCCAAGGTGACCCAGCCGTCCGTCGGGACCGCTCCCCCCGGAGCGGCGTTGGCGTCGAGGGTGTAGTCGCGGGGGATGTCGAGGGGCGAGTTTTGGCAGCAATTCTCGATCATGTGGTAGCTGTAGTCGTACTGCAGCGTCGCCGGGTCGTTGTACCAGGCGACGAGAGCCGGACCGCGCTGCGCCGCTGGAACGCCCGAGAGGTCGTAGGCGAGGAAGGCTGGCGCGGCCGTCGACGGGACGTTGCACGACTTCCACCCGTTGTTGTAGTCCGCGTCATTCGCCGACGACGGTGATGTCGTGCCCCCGCAGTTGTCGAACGCGGGCACGCCGCGGCTGATGAGCGGCATGGCTGCCGGCACACCACCGGCTGCCGAAGCTTGCGAGGCGCTGGTTGATGCCACCGCGGCGTTGGCCATACCGGCGAGGGGACCCGCCGAACCCAACGCGATGCTCATGACCAAAGTCGCTGCGGCGCTAATTTTCAGAAACATCGTCCATCTCCGGCGGTTCATCGTCGTTCCGCGCATTCGGCACCCCGACCGTTGAGGGCGCCTGCAGGATTCGCTTGAGTTCGCTCGGTGCTCGCTCGCTCGCGCCGCAGGGGAGCCGGCCGAGGCTCCACCGCTCCTACCGGGGCGCTCAATCCCGCGGCGGCGGTCCGATCGAGGTGGGCGTGGCTGAGCCGCGTCATCCGCCGTACCTGCAGGCGTTCGCCGCCGGCTGCTCGTATGCGCGGATCTCGCCCCAGAAGGAGTTCTTGATCCAGATGACAGAGACCGGGTACGTCACGTTGTCGCACTCGAAGTCGCCGATCGACATCGCGGCCATCGCGACCGAGGCCACCTTGACGCCCGACTTCGTGTATTCGAAATAGCGAGCGCACCCGCCGGCGCCGATGAACAGATCGTCGCCGCCGACCGCGACTCCGCTCACGATCGAGTAGCCGCCGCACTCGGCGGTCATGTCGTTCGGCGGAACGCTGACGTCGATGAACGCGTTGTTCGCCAGAACCGCGTACCCCATCGGATCGGGGTAGGTCTGGTAGTGATAAAGCCGCGGAAACGCGTCCGGTCCGATCCAGAGCGTGTCGTCGGCGCGGTCGTAGGCGAGCTTCGATTCCGTGCAGGTGTTGCCGGGAGCGCATGAGTAGCCCGGACGTCCGTTCACCGGATCGATCGTGAACATCAGGACCGCGACCCCAGTCTTGGCGAGGAGGTACACCGACAGACCGTCACCGCCGGTCACCCAGAAAGCGTCACGTCCGGCGTCGTAGGCGAGCGCCATGATGCCCGAGGGGATGCCGATGATCCCGATCGTTATCTCGTTGTTCGCGTTGTAGATGCCGCCGGCGGGCGGAGTGTCGATGCGGTGCAGCACGTGGCCCGCGTACTCGGCGTAATAGAGGTACTTCCCATCGAAGGCCACGCTCGGAGAGACGCCGAGTGGCCAGAAGGTGGCACCTTCCGGCGTCATCACGTCCGCGACGATGTCACCAGGAGCGGCCAACGCTGGTTTCGCGGCGACGAGCTGAAGCGCGAGGAACGCGAGTGCGAAGACGATCGTGAATGCGCGCGGGTACCGACTTTTCATGCCTGTCCATCTCCATTCGCCGGGCCCGCCGGCATCGCGCCGATCGGAGCCCACGTGAAATCTGGTGTCGACATGTGGGGAAGGGGCGCGAGTTCGCCATTCGCGAGTTCGCCATTGGAATGCGCGGGAGCGAAGCGCAGGGCGTCGACGATGCGCTCGCTCGCGTGGCCATCGCCGAAGGGATTGGCCACATGCGCCATGCGCTGATAGGCGGCGTCGTCCTCGAGAAGGCGGCGGGCTTCGCGGACGATCCGCGATTCGTTCGTGCCGATCAGCCGCGCGCAGCCCGCCTCGACGGCCTCGGGGCGCTCGGTGACCTCGCGCAGGACGAGAACCGGGCGACCGAGGCTCGGAGCCTCCTCCTGGATTCCCCCCGAGTCAGTGAGGATCAGCGTCGACGCGCGCATGAGCTGGATCAGCGACATGTAGTCGAGCGGCGGCAGGAGAGTGATGCGCTCGTTGTCGGACAGCCGCGCGCGCACCGGGTCCTGCACGTTCGGGTTCAGGTGAACCGGATAGACGACCTGGATGTCGTCGGTCTCTCCCACAAGCCTCTCGAGCGCCCGGCAGATGGCAACGATCCCGTCCCCGAAGCTCTCGCGGCGATGGGCCGTCACAAGCACGATGCGTCGGTCGCGCGGGATTGCGGCGAGCGGTCCGCGGGCGATCTCGTAGTCGAGGGAGATCGCATACCGAAGGGCGTCGATGCCGGTGTTCCCGGTCACGCGAAGGGTCGCCCCGCTATGGCCCTCGCGGATGAGATTCGCGCGAGCGCGCTCCGTCGGCGGGAAGTGGAGGTCGGCGAGATCGTCGACCATGCGGCGATTGGCCTCCTCGGGGAAGGGCTGCCGCTTGTCGTTCGTGCGAAGGCCGGCCTCGACATGCGCGACGGGAATACCCCGGTAGAACGCCGCGAGCGCCGCCGCGAGCGCCGTCGTCGTGTCGCCTTGGACGATCACCCACGATGGCTTGCACTTCTCGATCACGCCGGTTGTGCCCTCGAGCGCCGCGGAGGTGAGCCGCGAGAGCGTCTGGCCCGGCGTCATGAGATCGAGATCGTGATCAGGAGCGATGTCGAACAGCTCGAGGACTGGACGCAGCATCTCGCGGTGCTGCCCGGTGACACACACCTGGACATCGAATCCCGCGGCGCGCGCCGCCCGAACGACCGGAGCGAGCTTGATCGCTTCCGGACGCGTACCGATCACGACGAGAACACGCGTCGTCACGTCCAGCATCCAAAGACCCGGGCATTGAGGTCATCTGCGGGCTTGGGATGACGTTTCTCCGCACGGTGGCCTCGACCAACCGAGTCCCGTCAATGCGACATCAATCGCCGCTCAATGAGCTGGCGGGTAAATTCACGACGATCCCAGATGCAACGACTGCTGATGCTGCTGTCCATCGCGTGCCTGGTCCTGGCGGGCCTGGCGGTCACCCGGCCCGGGCGCGCGGCGACAGACGTGGTCGTGTCCGTGCGCGCGAGCTCGGCGGAAGGCGAGATCGCGACTCGACTCGGGACGCAGTTCGCGTGGCCCGGATCGCTCGACCGTGTTGCCGGATCGCGAGGACGCTTCGATGACCTCGCGCTGCCGTTCGTTCGGATAAACGCGACGACCGATGGCCTTCCCGGACTTCCCTTGGTGATGCCTGCCGGTGTGACTCAGGGCGACTGGAGCTTCACGAATCTGGACGCGATCGTGAACGACGCTCGCGGCGCCGGCGCGCAGGTGGTTCTCGACATCGCGTACGCGCCGCAGTGGATGTGGGATTGCTCGACGGGCGCGATCCGCGACATGAGCTTCGCCGAGTTCGCCGCGTACATGAGGCGGGTCGTCTCGTACTACAACCAGGGCTCGTTCGTCGCGGAGGACGGCAGCACGGTCACGAATCCCGCGGGGACCGGGAATCGCATCGGCTACTGGGAGCTCTGGAACGAACCCGATCAACGAACGCTCGGCTGCCCACCGAATGGGAACCCGAACATCACCCCGGACCAATACGTGGCGATGTGGAATGCGACCGTCCCGGCGATGCTGTCGGTAGATCCCGAGATAAAGCTGATCGGCCCAGCCACCTCGAGCGCGGTCCCGAACGTCCCCGATTACCTCCCGGCCCTGATCGCGAACGCCACGCGCAAACCCGACGCCGTGAGCTTCCACGCCTACGGCGGTTGGAGCAACACGCAGACCGATCGTTTCTTCTTCGATGGCGACGGCGGATGCTGCGGCATCGCGGGGATCGAACGCGGCCTCGCGCAGGTGCAGGCCGAGGCGCCGGGGATCCCCGTGTGGATCACGGAGTTAAACGTCAACTCCGCCTACGGCCAGGACGATCCGACACAGCGGCCCTGGACGGCGTTCGGGGCGGCCTGGGGCGCGAGCGCGTTTCAGCGCCTCGCGCGGGATGGAGTGCAGACAATCTTCGAGTTCCAGTTCGCACACCCGAGCCTGCGTCAGCTGTCGCTCATCGAGATCGACAGCGGGCGGCCGCTCCTGGGGTACTGGCGCGACTACTACCTGAGCCGCTATTTCCCGCCGGGCAGCACGCTCGTTTCGGCGAGCTCGAGCAACGCCGAAGTCGAAACGCTCGCCGCGCGATCGCCCGGGTCGAACGCCGTGCGCGTCCTTGTGATCAACCGTCAGGTCGAGAGCGATACCGCTATCGGCGGAGCCGGTCTGCCTGCGACCGTGCGCGTGACGCTGCAGGACCTGCCGCAGATCGGCACGGTCACCGTGCGGAGGATCGACGCCGCGACGCCGCTCGATACGGGCCCGGATCTGCAGACGCTTCAGCCCGCGGATTCGATGAGCGTCGATTTCAACGGGTACGGACTTGCGCTCATCGAGTTTGTTGCGGACCCACCTCCACCTGTCCCCGCGGCGAAGCCGTAGCTGCCAGATCGCGCCACATGGCTGTGCCGAGTCCGCTCGCCTCGGCGACCCCGGCCCAGTACTTCACGTTGAAGAGCGCGCTGCAGACAAGCCGACGCGCGCGCGGCGACGGCGCGCCGAGGGCTCGTCGCAGCGCAGCCACGACCAAACGCGTGCGATCGGCGTGGCCGATGGACCATCGCGCGAGCATTCGATTGAGCCGATGCCGGCGGTGCCATTCGGCGGGAAGAGACCGGTCCGCGGGATCGAGCTCGCGTTCGAGGAGGAGGTCTTTGCGTCCGCGATCGAAGGCGACGTTGAGCCAGACCTCGAACGTCCGGTCCGGGTCGTGGTGCACCACCGCTTCGGGGAGAAAATGAAAGCTCACGCCACGGGCCGCAAGCCGATGTGCGAGCTCGACATCCTCCTCTCGAGTGAAGCGCTCGTCGAAGCACCCGACCGCGAGCACGTCCTCGCGCCGCACGGACGCGTTCGCCGTGTAGAAGGCGCGCCAGTCGATGGGATGCAACCCGCTCCGCATCCGCCCGTACTGACGTTCGAGCAAGGCCGCCTCCCACTCGAGCCATGGCGGAAGCCGCGCGCCGGGTGGCGCGGACATGCGGCCGATGGCCGCAGCACGGCGATGCGCGCGGTGAAAAGCGAAGTGCTGTTCGAAGAGGCCGGCCTGCGGCGCGACATCGTCGTCGAGAAAGAGAAGTACGTCGCCGCGTGCCGCGGCGATGGCCGCGTTCCGCGCCGCCGCGGGCCCACGCTGCGGTTGAGTGACGACGCGCAGAGGGAATCCACTCCGCAGCGCGGAGAGCATGTCGACGGTGCCGTCGGTGGAGCCGTCGACGGCGACCACCGCCTCGAACGACGACCCCCTCTCGCGGTGCCGCTCGAGCTCGCTGAGCAGGCGCCGCAAGCGCTCGCGTCGGTTGTATGACGGAATGATGACGCTGACGCTCGGCTCTCCTCCAGACGACATGGCCATATAGACCGCGTTGCGCATTGAGAGTGGCTGTAGCCGCTCATGAGCCGTCGGTCCCGAGGCTCGGCTCGCTTCGGCCAACCCTTAAGTCCGGCAGCACACCCTTTCAATAAGTGTTCCCCAGAGTTCGGATCGATGCGGCCATACCTCGCAACGGTCCGGCGCTACGCCTGGCTGGTCGGCGCGATCCTGGCTCTCGTCTGGGGCGCGGGTCTCGCCTCCGCGTACGTCGACTACACCACGACGTTCGAGTCCGAGGCAACCATCTGGGTCCTTCGAGCGTCTCCGGAGCTCCTCGTCACAAGCCCAAACGATCCGAGCGCGCCGATCCTGCAGACCGCGGCGTCGCAGCAGGCCGATCTGCTCGACCAGCTCTTGCAGACCCAGAGCTTCGTTCGCGACGTCGTGCAGAAGACCTCACTTGCGCCGGCTCTCGCGGCCGCGCAGGACGAGCGACGCTTTCTCGCGAGCGTCGGCAAGTCATTCCAGATCGACACGCACGGGACGAATCTTTTGACCGTCGCCTACGTCTCTCACGACCCGCGCATCGGCCCGGACATGGTGAACGCGGCCCTCGCCGTGCGCGCGGATCGCGTGGCGCAGGCAAGCGTCACGTTCAGCGCCGCCGCCAGCGCCCTCTACCAGCAGCAGCTCGAGGTCGCACAGGGCCAGGCACTCGACGCGCAAAAAAAGCTCGACGCTTTCGACGCGGAGAACGCCGGTCCGCTGAGCGACATCCAGCAGCACCAACGCGACCAGCTGCGGCTCGCTCTCGACTTCGCGCAGGTCCGGCTCGGCGACATCAGAGGACGCATCGACCAGGCGACGCTCGCCCCGGCCGTCCTCGCGGTCAGCGGGATGGAGTTCCAAGTCGTTGATCAACCGCGAGTTGAGAACACGCCCCGAGGTGGGACCAAGCCGGCCGCGATGACAGCTGCGATCGCATTCGCGGCCGGCGCCGCACTCGTCACGCTGCTTGTGCTCCTCGGCACGATCTTGCCCTCGCACGCGACCGGCCCAGGCGACGTCGCGCGGCTTGCCCCGATGAAGCTCATCGCATCCGTCCCGCGCGTCTCGCTGATCCGGGGATCGGCCAACGCGGCCGACGTGCGCGCGTCTCTCGCGGCGATCGCGTTCGGTGGCGAGCGTGATCAAGCGCGGCCGAGCAGATGAGCGCGGACGATTCGATGACCCGCGCGTTCGATGGCCTTGCGAGCCGGCTCGATGCGCTCGGCGCGCGCAGCGTTGGCTTTACGAGCGCTCTCCTCGGCGAGGGGGTCAGCACGGTGGCGCTGGGGACAGCGCTCTCGCTCGCGGACCTACGGGGTGACGACGTGCTCCTGGTCGATGGGAATTGGCTGCAGCCTTCGCTCACCGAGGATGCGGGCCTCGAGACCGCACCCGGCCTCGCCGATCGGCTTGCTCGGACAACGGAGCTTGATGCGGCTATCCGGCGAACGGCCGGCTCGCGCGTCGCCTTCCTACCGGTCGGCGATCGGACCCGCATCCGTCCGGCGTTACGCGCGCTGGGGTCGTTCGTCGCGACCGAGACCGGGTCATTCGAGACGGTCGTCGTCGACCTTCCGCCGATCCTGGCCGGCGAGCCCTTCGTCCTTCCATGGGCCGCGGTCCTCGATCAGATTTGCGTCGTGCTTCGCGAGGAAGCGACGCCGCTGCCGATGCTGCAGCAAGCACTCGGCCGGCTTCACGCGACGAACGCGCCGTGCATCGTTCTCAACCGGGCGAAAGTCGCATCGATCGACGTTCCGGCGAAGCTCATCGCGGCACGAACGTGATCTACACCGCCCTCGCCGTTCTCCTCGTCCTGGTCTGCGTCGCGCTCGGCGCGTCCGGCGCCGTTGGTCCCGGCCGTTCCCGTCCGGCATTCGCGCTCGCGGCGGCGACCGTGGCGGCGCAGCTCGTCCTTCTGCTGTTCGCCAGATGAGCGCCTCGATCGACATCGCCGCCGCGTGGCCGTCGAGCGATCGCTACGCGACACGCGCGACCCGTGCCAGGCTGGTCCTGGGCATCGTGGCCTTGGCGGTCGCGATCCTCTACGCCGGCACGATCGCGGCGTCGGGCGGCGAACTCATGTTGGTGGCGCCGCTCGCGGTCGCGGTGGTCGTCGTCCTCGTCATCGCGCACCCCGTGGTCGGCGTCTACCTCCTGTTCGGAGCGGCACTGCTCTTCGAGCAGTTCCCGATCGCCGGTCTTGACCCGATCACGGCACAGAGTCACATCTTCCAGAACGTCTCGGCCTACACGCCGCTGCCCCTGCGGCTCAGCATCGCGGACCTCCTTCTCCTTCTGACCGCCTTCGGTTTGATCGTGCGCCGGCTCAGCGCGCGCGAACGTCTGCGCCTCGGTCCCCTGGGATGGGGGATCGCCGCATACGCCGCGGCGTTCGTGCTGAGCGGACTCATCGGGGTGGCCCGCGGCGGGATGGACCTCGAAGTCGGTCTGAACGAGCTGCGCGCCCCCTTCGAGCTTTGCACCGCGTATTTCCTCACCGCGAACCTGGTCCGAGAGCGCAGCCAGGTCGGCGTCGTTCTTTGGACGTTCGTCGTGATCGTCGGTGTCAAGGCGCTGCAGGGCATCCTCAACTATCAGGACGCTCCGGGCTGGAGCGCCTACGACGCTGGAGCGGTCACCGGCCACGAAGATGTGGTGTTCTTCGGGACGGCGGTCGCGCTCGCGATCGTCATGGCGGTCCTCGGTGTTCGTACAAAGCTCTTCTACGTCCTGCTCGCGCTGCAGCCGGTGCTCCTTACGGCGCTGCTGCTGGATCAGCGGCGCACCGGGTTCATCGCCCTCGCGGTCGTGCTGGTTGTGGTCGCGGTCCTGTTGATCTTCGCGAGGCCAAAACGCGGTCTGCTACTCGCGGCCGTCGCCGGCGTCGCCGCCCTGTCGTACATCGGACTCTTTTGGGACGCGAGCGGGCCGCTCGCCGAGCCGGTCAGGGCCGTTCGCAGCGTCGTCGATCCGAGCTCGGTGAGCGCGCGAGATCAGAGCTCGAGCGCGTGGCGCCAGATCGAGAACCGGAACATCGCATTCACGATCCAGCACCTGCCGCTGACTGGTGTCGGCCTCGGCGAGAAATATCTGGTCCACGTGCAGCCGCCGCCGCTCTACGACTTCATCTACTGGCAATACATCACCCACAACGCGCTTCTCTGGCTCTGGCTCAAGGCTGGGCCGATCGCGGCGTTCGCGCTCTGGACCGTTATCGCGCGCGCGCTCCTGGTGGGCTCCGCGATCTTCGTGAGAGGCCGCGATCGCCGAGTGCGTTGGATAGCGGCGCTGCCCGTCGCGCTGGTCGTGAGCCAGATCCTCTTCTCAGCCGTCGACCTCGGGCTCACCTACAGCCGGAGCATGCTCGTGCTCGGCTCGGTCCTCGGGTTATTGACGTACCTCGCCGACCGGGCGACGGTCGGCGAGCCTCGTCCTGCGACCGCGATCGGCGCAGCGGCATGAGCGTCCTCCGCACGGTCGCGCGCAACGTCGCGATGCTGACCGCGTCGCGCATCGCCACGTGGATCGCGGCGTTCGCGTTCACGATCGCTCAGGCGCGCTATCTCGGCCCGGGCCACTTCGGCGAGCTGTCCGTCGCCCTCACGTACGCCGCACTCCTTGCGATCGTTATGGACTTCGGCCTCGGCACGCAGCTCAGCCGGATGGTCGCGCAGCGCTCGCCCGGTCACGAGCAGGCGCTCGCCGCGACGATCGCCATCCGCGCCGGTCTCTGGTTTCTCGCTGCGCCCGCCCTCGTGCTCGTCTGCGCGGCGCTCGGATACGGCCCGGAGCTGCAGCTGACCATCCTCCTCCTCGCGGTCTCCGTCCTCTTGGTCGGCGTGAGCAACACCGTGGCGTCATTCCTTCAGGGTCACGAGCAGTTCGCGCTTCCCGCGTTCGCGGCGGTGGCCCAGGGCTTCACCGCGGCGGCCGTCGGCGGCCTGGTTCTCGTCGCTCGGCCGGAGATCGCGGTGGTCGCGTACGCGTTCGTCGCCGCGGGGGCGGTGAACCTCGCCGTGCTGTCGCTCTCGTCGCGGGTCCGCGAGTCTCTTCGTCGTCCGCGGATCGATGCACAGGCAGCGCTGCGGCTCCTGCGCGGTTCGGTGCCGCTGGGTATCTACGCGATCGCGACGACCGTCTACTTCAGCGTCGACATGGTCATGCTGCAGCGTCTCGCGCCCGCGGAGAACGTCGGTTGGTATGCCGCGGCCTACCGCCCCTTCGGCGCCGCCACGCTCTTTCCGAGCATCGTCGCGGGAACGGTCCTCTACCCGGTCCTGTCGCGGCTCTCGCTCGGATCGCGCGACGAGCTGCGCGCCGTGATCGAGAAATCGCTGACCCTGCTGACGCTCGCGGGCGTCGGCGTCGCGCTCGTGTTCGTCCTCTTCGCGGAGCGCATCGTCGCGATCCTGTACCCGGCGCAGTCCTACGCCGCCGCCGCTGATGCGCTCCGCCTTCTCGCGCCTGGACTCCTCTTCATCTATGTGAACTGGGCTCTTGCGACCGCGCTCCTCGGACTTCGTCTCGAGCGACGGCTCATCGTGATGGCCGTCACGATCGCGGTGCTCAACCCGCTCATGAACCTTGCCGCGATCCCGCTCTTCAGGGAAGAGGGCGCCGCGTTCACGACCTCGCTCACCGAGTTCATCGTCCTGCTGTGGCTCGTGCGGATGATGCCGCGCGACCTTCTCCGCCTCGCAAGCCTCCGCGTCGGGGCGAAGGCCGCGACCGCGGCTGTCCTGACGGCGATCGTGCTCGCGCCGCTTCGCGACCAGCCTCTTGTCCTGACGGCGCCGGTCGCGATCGTGCTCTATGCCGCGGCCGCTCTGGCCACACGCGTGGTCACGACGCGCGAGCTCGCTGCCCTCGCCACGGCGGTCGCTCCGCTCAGGCGGACCAGCGAGGAGGGAATCCGCTGATGGCGAGGATCTGCGTGATCCGGCAGGGGGTCTACCCGTATGACGCGCGCCTGACGCGCGAGATCAAGGCGCTCCTCGCTGCGGGCCACGAGGTCGATCTCATCTGCCTCCAGTGGGGTGACGAGCCGCCACGCGACGAGCGCGCCGAGCGGCTCAGGGTGTACCGACTCCCCATCAGGAAGCGGCATGGCGGGAAGCTGCGCTACTTCTTCGAGTACGGCGCCTTCTTCGTCGCGGCGGCCCTCCTCGTCGCGGCGCTCCATCTTCGCCACCGCTATGACGTGGTGCAGGTGAACACGCTTCCGGACAGCCTCGTTTTCGCGGCTGCGATCCCGCGGCTCCTCGGCGCGCGTGTGCTCCTCGACCTGCACGAGTGCATGCCAGAGTTCTTCGCGCTGAAGTACGGGCTCTCCCCGACACATCGAGCGATCAAGCTCCTGGCTTGGTGGGAGCAGGCGAGCATCCGTTTCGCCGACGCCGCGGTCACCTGCACCGAGCCGATGCGGGAACGCTTCCTGGAACGCGGAGCGTCGCCAGAGAAGATCAGCGTCGTTCTGAACTCGTTCGACGATGAGCGGTTCAACCTCCGGCGACATCCGAGCACGCAGCGGGGCGACGGGAATTTCGTGCTCGTATGCCACGGGACGATCGACTACATGTACGGCCTCGATCTCGTCGTGCGGGCGGTCGCTGCGTTGCGCGACCGGATACCGGGCCTCGAGCTCCGCATTTACGGCGATGGGCCGGGCCGCGCGGAGGTCCAGTCGCTGGCCCGGGAGCTCGACGTCGCCAACAACGTCCGCTTCAGCCCGGGCTGGCTTCCGCTCGACGAGCTCCTCCCGCGGATCCTGGAAGCGGACGCCGGAGTCGTAGCGATCCGGCGAGATGGGTGCTTCGACCTCACGCACAGCAACAAGATGTACGACCTCATCGCTCTGCGGAAGCCGATCGTCATGTCACGCACGCGTGCGGTGGAGGCGTACTTCGATGACGACTGCTTCCAGCTCTTCGAGTCCGGAAGCGAGCATGACCTCGCGCGCGCGATCTACGAGCTGTACGCGCACCCCGACATCGGCCGCAGGATCGTGGCGAAAGCCGCGCGGGTGGGGGAGCCGTATCGCTGGGTCCACCAGGCGAAGGCGTATCTCGCCATCATGGAGCGCCTCGCTCCCACGGCCAACCGCGAATCAGTCGCGGCGCAGACGGCCGAGCGCATATGAGCGTCGTCGTGAGCCTCCGGAGTCGCGGTGCCGTCGGATCGGCCGCGCGCACGGCCGCCGTCCTGTCGCGGTTCGGCGCGACCGCATCGGCGATGGCCGGCCGCCTCGAACGGTATCGCGCCATCGCTGCCAGCTTTGGGGCCCGTCCCACATGGCCGGCGACGGCGTGCGTGCTCGCGCGCCATCCCGACATGCTCCGGCGCTATGCCGACGACGGCGCCGAGCTCGCGGTACACGGCCTCGTGCATGGCGACCACGCTCTCTACGACTACGAGACCCAGCGCGAAACGATCGCGCGGGCCGTTGCCATTTTCGAGCGTGCCGGGCTCGCGCCGGTCGGCTTCAGGGGACCGTACCTTCGCTACAACGACGCGACGCTGCGGGTCCTCCGTGAGCTTGGCTTCCGCTACCACAGCAGTCAGGCGTTCGCGTTCCCGAGATACGACGCGTCAGGTAATCCGTTGCCCGGGAATCGCGCGTACGAGCTCGCGCTGGAGCTCTACGCGGCGCGCGACGCCGCGCGGCTCGCGGTCCGGCCGCGGTTCCGCGACGGGCTCGTCGACATCCCGGTCGCGATCCCGGACGACGAGATCATTCTCGAGCGCCTCCGTCTGGATGAGGCCGCGGCCACGGCCGAGTGGTTGCGCATCTTCGAGCACTCCTACGCCCGCGGCGATCTATTCACGATCCAGCTGCATCCCGAACGGATCCTCGAGCTCGAGGGCGCGCTCCGTGCAACGCTCGCGGCGGCCGCACGCCGGCGACCGCGGGTGTTTCACGCACGCCTCGACGAGATCGCCGACTGGTGGCGGCGTCGCGGCAGCTTCGCGCTCGCGGTGAGGCGCTCGGGCCCGGGCTCCGTCCGCGTCCACCTCGATGCGGATCCCGACGCGAGGCTCGTCACGCGCGGCCTCGCGGTCGCGGGAGAGTTGTGGGACGGCGACACCCTCGTGGAACGCGGCTCGTTCGAGGTCGCATCGGAACAGATGCCCGTCGTCGGCGTCTCGCGCCGGACGCCGCCGGAGGTGCGCGCGTTCCTGAGCGAGGAAGGGCTGCCGTTCGAGGACTCCGAAGACCCGCGCGCGTACGGCGCGTACGTCGACGTCGGAGACGGTGACTGGAGTGAGACCGCGCTACTCGAGTCGATCGAGCGGAGTCCCGGCCCGCTCGTCCGCCTCGGCCGGTGGCCGAACGGCGCGCGCAGCGCGCTCGCTGTCACGGGCGATATCGACGCCCTCACCCTCAAAGACTTCGTCATGCGCTCCTGGGAGACGCGCCAATCCGCATTCGGGAGGTCACACACATGAGTCGCGCAGAGTCCGATGTCATCGTCATCGGCGCCGGCCCCTATGGACTCGCCGCGGCCGCGCACCTGGGCGCGGCCGGCGCGAACATCCACGTGTTCGGCTCGCCGATGTCGTTCTGGACGGAGCAGATGCCGAAAGGGATGCTGCTCCGAAGCCCCTGGGGCGCGTCGCACATCTCTGACCCGAAGTCGGCGCTGACCCTCGATGCGTTCGAGCGCGGTAATGGCACCCCGCTATCCCGACCGGTGCCCCTCGGCGATTTCATCGCGTACGGCCACTGGTTCCAGGAGCGCGCGGTGCCCGAGGTCGACCCTCGCCGCGTCGAGCGCGTCGAGGCGCTCGGTCACGGTCTCCGGGTGACCCTCGAGGACGGCGAGTCGCTCGACACGCGACGCGTGGCGGTCGCCGCGGGAATCTCGCGGTTCGCGTCCCGCCCGGCCGAGTTCGATGACCTTCCGCGTGATCTCGTGACGCACTCGAGCGAACATGCGGACCTAGCGCCTTTCGCCGGCCGGCGCGTCGCCGTGGTCGGCGGCGGACAGAGCGCGTTCGAGTGCGCCGTCCTTCTGTACGAGCGTGGAGCGCAGGTCGAGCTGCTGATGCGCGCGCCGCACATCCGTTGGGTCGGTCGTGCGACCCGCAAGGGCCTCATCGGCCGTCTGCTCTTCCACCGGACCGACGTCGGACCGGCCTTCGTGAGCCATCTCGTCGCGCGTCCAACGATCCTGCGCTTGCAACCACAATTCGTTCAGCGTCAGGCGCTGCGGCGCGCTCTTGCGCCGGGCGCGTCGCTCTGGCTTCGCCCGCGATCCGCGGGGATGCCGATCACGACCGGCCGCCGGATCACCTCCATCGCGCGCACCGGCGACCGCGTGCGACTCGGTCTCGACGACGCGACGTCGCGCGAAGTTGATCACGTCCTTCTCGCGACCGGGTATCGGGTGGACGTGCGGCGTTACCCGTTCCTCTCACCGTCGATCGTCGAATCGCTCAGCTTTGCCGACGGGTACCCCGTTCTTCGTGACGGGCTCGAGTCATCGGTACGGGGCCTGCACTTCCTCGGTGCGCCCGCGGCGTATTCGTTCGGACCGCTCGTGCGCTTCGTCTCGGGCACCGAATTCGCCGCGCGTTCCCTCACCCGCAGGGTCATGGGAAAGCAGGCCGGCACCACCGACCGCGGACGTGACGATCGTGCCTTCGAGTACCGGTCGGCTTGACGGCAACGCATGACCAGTCACCGACCCGCCGGCGCGCTCATCCTCGGCAGCGACTACAAGGCGCTGGGCATCGTGCGCAGTCTCGGACGGCACGGCATCCCGGTCTGGGTTCTGCGCGACGAGCATCTCATCGCGAGCTGCTCGCGCTACTCGGCGCGAGGCATCGACTGGCCGGCGGCCGAAGAGCCCGAGCGGGTCGCGTTCCTCCTCGGCCTGGCTGGGCGACACGATCTTGACGGCTGGGCGCTCTTTCCGACCGACGACGAGACCGCCGCCTTTCTCGCGCGCAATCAACAGGAGCTCGCGGGGCATTTCCTCATCACGACCCCACCGTGGGAGATCCTGCGTTGGGCGTATGACAAGCGGCTCACATATCGGGCAGCGGCCGAGATCGGGGTCGCCCACCCGCGCACGCACTACCCGCAGAGCCGCGCCGAGCTGGCCGCGCTCGACATCGCGTATCCGGCGATCCTGAAGCCCGCGATCCGCGCGCAGCAGAACCGCTTCACCATGTCCAAGGCCTGGCGCGTCGACGATCGCGAATCGCTGATCGCGCGATACGACGAAGCCGCGGCGCTTCTGGAGCCGTCCTTGATCATGGTCCAGGAGCTCATACCGGGCGCCGGCCAGGCGCAGCTTTCGTACGCGGCGCTCTGCCGCGATGGCCGTCCCATCGCCTCCGTCGTCGCCCGTCGCACGCGGCAGTGGCCGATGGACTTCGGTCGCGCCAGCACCTTCGTGGAGACGATCGACGATCCGCAGGTCGAAACGAGCGCGATGCGTGTGCTTGCGTCGCTTCGGTTCACCGGCATCGTGGAGGTCGAGTTCAAGCGAGACCCGCGCGACGGCGAGCTCAAGCTCCTGGACATCAACCCGCGTGCCTGGGGCTGGCACAGCCTCGGCCGAGCGGCAGGCGTCGACTTCCCGTATCTGCTGTGGCTGATGCTGAGCGGCGAGGAGCCGCCGCGAATCCGCGGGCGTGTCGGCGTGCGGTGGGTCCGGGCGCTCACCGACCTCCCGACCGCGTTTGGTGAGATCCGCGCGGGGCGGCTCTCGGTCGGGGCGTACGTGCGGTCGCTGCGCGGTCCTATCGAGTTCGCGATCCTCGCCGCCGACGACCCGCTGCCCGCTCTCGTCGAGGCGCCCGCCGCGCTGGCCCTCGCGTGGCGCCGCCGCACCGCGCGACCCGCGGGCGAGGCGATGGCTGCGCCGCTCTCGTCGGGGCAGAGGGCCTCGCGATGACACTTATCGAGCTGGGCGATCGCTCCTGGAGCGACTTCGTCGCGAGCGACCCGAAGGCGACCCTGTTCCATCATCCGGCCTGGGCCGGGATGCTGGCCGAGTGCTACGGCTTCCGCGCGCTCGCCGTGACGATCCCTGATCGCGGAGCGCCGGTCGCCGCCGGCATGCCGGTCATCGAGGTCACAAGCCCTTTTGGGCGACGGCGATGGGTGTCGCTTCCCTTCACCGATCACTGCCCGCCCCTCGGCGGCGAACCGAGCGGCGATCTCGTGCGCACGCTCGCAGACCTCGGACGGAGCCGATCGCTCGACGGAATAGAGGTGCGCGCGCCGCTTCCCCCTAGCAATGCCGTTCAGAGGGCCGCCGCGCACGTGCGTCACGAGCTCGAGCTCACGGCCGGAGCCGACCGGGTCTGGGCCGGCTTCAACAAGAATCACCGCAGGAACGCGCGTATCGCCGAGCGCGCCGGCGTCCGGATAGTGCGCGGGTCAGGGGCGGACGACCTCGAGGTCTTCTACCGGCTTCACCTGCGGACGCGGCGGCGCCTGGGCGTGCCCATCCAGCCGCGGCGGTTCTTCCGCCTGCTCCGCGAGCGCATTCTTGGCCCAGGGCTCGGCTTCGTGCTGACCGCGTACACCGACGACGTGCCGATCGCATCGGCCGTCTTCGGGTCGCACAACGGAACGCTGGTCTACAAGTACAGCGCGCGCGACGAGCGCTACGCGAAGCTCGACGCGAACTACCTGCTTCTGTGGTCCGCGATCCGGTGGGGCTGCGAAAGCGGGCATCGCGTGTTCGATCTCGGCCGCTCCGATCTCGATCAGCCGCTCCTTCGAAGCTTCAAGGATGGGTGGGGCGCGCGTGAGGAACCGCTGTCCTACGCGTGGATCGCCCGTGCCCCGATGAAGGCGCGCGCGCGTCGCCTGGACGGCGCGCTGGGCGTGGTCATCCGCAACTCGTCGCCGCTTCTGTGCCGCGCGGTGGGGGAGCTCTTCTACAAATACGCGGGGTGAGCGGTCTCGTACAGGCGCACGCGCACCGGACCGAGCGAGGAGGGGACCACGATCTCCCCGACCATCCGGTAGTTGGCGTCGAACCACGCAGTGACCTCCTGGGCCTGCGCCTTGACCGCCGCGGCGTCACCGCTGAGGAGCGAGTCGATGAGGAAGACCCGCGGGTGCTGGCCCACGTATCGCTCGACCGCGGGCATCGCGATCGGTATCGCCCCGCCGGCTGACCATGACCACGGTGCCGGAAATCCCGCGACGAGATCCTGCGAGAGCGGGCCCAGGCGCGAGTAGTACGTCACGCCGAGCGCCGAGGACCACGACGTCGCGACGAGGCCGTCGCCCACAAGGTAGCGCTCCGCGATCCAGCTCGATGCCGCTCTGAAATCCTGCGACGGAGCGGCGGAGTATTCGGGCGTCGCAATAACTGCGCCGATCACGAGCGCGACCGTGAATGCGACTCGCAGCAGCTGATGCCGCACCGCGACGACCCCGATGGCCGCAAGAAGGCAGAGCGCCGGGATGACGACAACGAGGTAGCCCCACGCGAAGAGGTGGAGATTGAGGAACCGCTGTGTCGCCGCAAAGCTGAGCACGACCGGCACGCAGAGCCAGGACGCCAGAGCGATCGGGATCGCACCGACCTGATCGCCGGTGCGGAGCTGCCCAACGATGAGACGGATCGCGATCGCGATTGCTCCGCCGAGCAGGATCCCGAAGACGACATCGTGTCCGGCTACGTTCCAGGCGAGCCGCGCGAGATCTGCGATCCCGGCCGGGCCGATCTGCGGATTGGTCGGACCGTGACGAAGCGTGTAGACGGCAAGCGGCAATGCGGCGACTCCGATGGCGGCGAAGCTCGTGATCGCCAGCCGCAGCGAGCGCCGCGCGTGGACGCGCCACTCGGTTGGCAGCACGACCAGCAACGCAACAGCGAGCGCCTGCGCCGCGACGACAAGAGCGCTGAAGAGATGGGCGTAGAGAGCGAGCGTCATCGCGAGCGCGAACGCGAGCCACCAGCGGCGCGGGTGACGCCCGGACGAGAGCGCGGCGAGGAGCGCGTACCAGCCGAGGCATACGAGCAGGACCTCGAGGCTGTACGAACGAGCCTCGCGGGCCGCGATGAGTTGCAGCTGGTTGAGCATCAAGAGCACCGCGGCTACGAGCCCCACCGCGCGGCCGCACCAGCGCCGGCCGAGCGCATAGACAGTCACCGCCGCCGCCGCACCAAACACGATCGACGGGACGCGGACGATGAACTCGTCGGCCGGAACACCGAGCAACGCGACGAGACCGAGCCACCCGCGCAACAGCAGGTGGTAGAGAACCATGTTGGCCTCGTGCGCCGAAACGAACTGCCAGAAGACCGGCCACGGCGTGGCGGCAAGGTCGACCGAGAACACCTCGTCGCCCCAGAGGCTCGTTCCCGGAAGCTTGAGCACTCCGAGCGCTAGGGAGGCCCCCGCGAGGCCGAACGCCACCGCCCCGTCTATCGGCGCGGCCGCCCAACGATCGAGGCGGGCGGCGCGATAGCGCCGGCCGGCCACGGTGGCCCACATGCAGACACACGCTGGGCCCGCATCGTGTAGGCGTTATCGACCGCGGATTGAGGGACTCGCGCTGCGCTACGGAATCAGACCGGGCTCCTCAATGCCAGCAGCACGCAGGCTCAACGGCATCGCGCGCGCAATGGATCGCGCATGCGGATCCTCTTCAGCGCCCCCGATTTCGCCTGGCCTCCGGTGCGCGGCGGTCACGTCCGCGTGCTGTCTCAGCTGCGCGTGCTGGCATCGCTTCCCGAGGTCGAGCAGATCCGAGTGTTCTGGCTCCGCGAGGATCCGCTCGCTTGGCGGGACTGCGACGGCATCGAGCGCGCGATCCCGAAGACAAGCGTGGCGAGACCTGTCTTCCACCCGATCCACCTGAGGCGGCATCCCCGGTACATCCCGCGCGTCGCGTGGCTGCGGTTCGCCCACGGCGTCCCGTACGTCGCCGGAAAATGGGAGTCGCCGACGGTCCGTCGCGCGCTCGCGGCCGAGCTGCGCGCGACGCCGTTCGACGCAGTGTGGCTCGGGGCACTCGGGACGTCGCGCTATCTGCCGCTCATCCGGCGCCTTTCACCGGGCGCGCGGGTCATCTTGGATGGCCACAACGTCGAGAGCGACATCTGGAGGGAATTCGTCGGTCGCCAGCGCGGTGTTCGGCGCGCACTGGCGGCCGCCGAATGGCGTGCGACGCGGCGCTTCGAATGCGACGTTCTCCGCGCTGTCGACGCGGTCGGTGCGATCTCAGACGAAGACGCGCGCGCATACCGCGCCCTCGCCGGGGTGGACGCGCTGCATGTACCCCAGGTGGTTCCGTTCGTACGCCGGCCACCCGCCGCGTCTCCGGGCCCTCACGTCTCCTTTGTCGGCACTCTCAGCTGGCACCCGAACGTGCTCGGCCTCGAGTGGTTTTGCCGTGAGGTGTGGCCGCTGGTGCGCGGTGGTCTCGCCGGAGCGACGTTCGAGATAGCGGGCTCCGGGCTGCCGACCGACGCACGCGGAATCCCCATCGCACCACCGGAATGGCGCGCGGATGGCGTGACGCTTCTTGGCTTCGTGCCCGATCTGTCGGGGCTCTACGAGCGCTCCGCCGTAACGGTCGCGCCGATCCTCGGCGGATCAGGCGTCCGCATGAAGCTCCTCGAGGCGTTCCAGAACGGCGTCCCGGTGATCACGACGCCGGAAGGCGCGCGAGGGCTTTCGCTCGAAAACGGGCGGGAGGCGTTCATCGAATCGGAGCCCGCGCGGTTTGCCGCACGCGTGATCGAGGTCGCGACGTCGGGACCATTACAGCGGCGCTTGCGTGAAGCCGGGTACGACTACCTCGAGCGTCATCACGGACTTGCTCCCGCGCAGCGCGTGGTCCGCGCGCTTCTCGGCTTGCCTCTGGACGCGAGGACGGCCGCGCCGGAGCTCGTCGCTTAGGGCAGACCGGCGAGGTGCTGCTTGTAGAGCGAGCCGCTCCAGTTCGTCGCCCCTGCGTACGTGGAGATCAGGGAGAAGTCGCCGCAGCTACTGCCCCAGGTGTTCCAGGTCCACACCGTGTAGCTCGCACCGTGCGAGTCGAGCCAGCCCAGGAGCGCGTTCCACCAGTTCGGGTCGCAGTTCCTCGAGTTCGACTCGGTCATGATGAGCGGCACCGACGCGGCGACCGGTCCGCCCTGGTTGTTGTAGCAGCTGACGTCCATGCACCCGTTGAAGTCGTAGACGTGCCACGCGGCGACGATGCCGTTCTGCGGGTCGTTCGGCTTGTAGCTCAGCCACTGGCTGATGTCGTTGCTCCAGTCGAGGCCGCCGAGCGCGATCACGTTCGTCGCGCCGGTGCCGCGCACCGCGTTGACCAGGGTCTGCATTCCGGCGACGTTGAACGACGAGCAGTTCCCTCCGTCGCGCCAGCAGCTCCAGCTGATGCCGTACGGCTCGTTGAACATCTCGAAGATCACTGAGTTGTTTCCCTTGTAGGCGTTCGCGACCTGCTGCCAGAACAGGGGCGAGTGGTCAGCGTCCGCCATCTCGGGCTGGTAGTCGGCCACCCTGGATCCCGCGGCGGCCCAGTGGAGGTCGAGGATCGCGTACAGGCCCTTGGAGTTGAGCAGGGTCACGTAGCTCTTTATGGCGTTCTGGTAGTTCGCCCCGGCGTAGGCCGAGTTGATCCCATTGATGCCCAGCCAGCAGTCCTCGTTCATCGGTATCCGGACAGCGTTGATGCGCCAGGTCTTCATCACGTCGACCGAGGCCGCGTCGGTCTGCCCGTCGAAGACGGCCCAGCCCTGCTGGCAGGCGTATTCGGTCCCGGAGTGGTTGACGCCGTGGATCTGCACGACCTGTCCACTCGCGTTCATGAGCTTGTTGCCCTGCACGTGCAGGGGGGACGTGCCGGTCGCCGGGCCGGGTGTTGCCGTCGGTCCCGGGGTCGGAGTCGGCGTCGGTGCGGGCGTCGGCGCCGGGGTCACCGTCGGCGCGGGCGAAGCCGTCGGGCCGGCTCCACCGGCCGGGCGAAGCACGAGGCTGTATGCGCTCCAGCTCGGCCCGCCCGAGGTGTCGCTCACGGTCGGCGCGATCGCGCCCGCCGGAGACACGACGCGAGTCGAGGTGCGGATGAACGAGTTGCCGCCCATCGTGCTGCGAGCGGTGTAGCCGCTCGGCGTCGCGATCGAGTCGGCGTCGTTGTTCTCGGTGCTGACGACGAGGCTCCACGCCTTGTCGGTCACGCTACGCGTCGCCGGCCACACGACGGAGGCGACGACGCCTTCGACGGCGACCGGAGTCGCGTCCAGCGGGGTGGTCGTGTTCACGCCGGAGAACGCATCCATGACGCCCGACCACGTGCTGTCTGCAGAACCGCTCCATGTGTAGCTCGCGGGCTCGTTCGACGCGACCTTGTACCAGACGCCCTGGTTCACCGACGGCAGGAGAGCGCGCGTCCAGCCGTTCGGACCGGTGAGCGTTCCGGGCCAGTCCGTCACTGACGCGACGAGCAGGTCGCCGTTCTGGACGCCGGCGGGCACGCTCAACGTGAGGGTCGTGCCGCTTCCTGCCGAGTTAGCCGTGCCCGAGCGATACCCGATCGGGGTAGCGCCGGTCGGCGCCGGTGTGGGTGTCGCTGTCGGTGTAGGCGTCGCTGTCCGTGTCGGTGTGGGCGTCGGTGTGGGCGTGGGCGTCGGTGTCGGGCTCGCGGTCGGTGTCGCGGTCGGCGTCGGTGTCGGCGTGGCGCCCGGCGTGGGCGTCGGCGTCGGCGAGGGTGCGGCTGTCGTCACAGCGAAGGCGCTCGGGTTCGCCCACATGTAGTTCGTGGCCCAGCCGGGCGAGAAGATGCCAAGCTTCACGGTGTACGAGCCAAGCGCCGCGTCAGCCGGAGCCGGCCATGTCGCCGTGAACGAGCGCTGCTGGCCCGCAGCGAAGCTCTGGTTGTCGAACCAGACCTGGTACGTCGGCGAGGCCGCACCCGGCCCCCAGATCTCGATGTCAACGAGCGCCGTGCTCGCGATATTGCTCGTCGCGAGCGCGGTGATGCCGACGGATCCACCCGCGGGAACGCTGGCGGGCGTGGCCGACGAGCTCGCCGAGAAGGCCGGCCCGGGAACGGGCGTCGGCGCCGCGGTCGGGGTGGCTGCTGGCGTGGCGGTCGGGCCGCCGGTGGTCGTAGGCGGGGTCGTCGGCGTCGGGGTCGCGCCTGAAGGCGGTATCGGCGTCGGCGCAGGCGTCGGAACGGGAGCTGCGCCCACGTTGAAGCTCGTCGCGGACGTCTTCGCCCCGAAGAGAGACTTCCAGCCAAGCGAGTACGCGTACGCGTCGATGCGGTAGGTACCGAGGCTCGCGCCTGACGGTACGGTCCAGCTGAACGGATACGCGCGCTGCTCGCCGGCGCCGAAGGTCTCGCTGTGGAACCACTTCTGGAATGCGAGGCTCGTCCCGCCCGGCGTGAAGACGACGACGCCGATCACCGCGGAGGTCGCGGCTGTGCTTGTCACTGAGGTGTTGACGGTCACCATTTGGCCGATGGTCGTCGCCGACGGAGTGGTGGAAGATATCGACGGGAAGGTGACGAACGCTTTGTCCGTCGGCGCTCCCGCGGTCGCACCCACGGTAACGAGCGTGACCACGTCTTCATCGTCGAGCCAGGTCACGCCATCCGCGACCAAACGCAGTCGCAGCGGGTAGATTCCCGCGGCCATCGGTGCCTTCACCCGGAACGTGTACGTCGCGATGCCTCCCGGACTCACGGTCGGCTCGGTCTGGACAGCGACGCGATCGGCGGTCGGCCAGCCCGCGGCAAGCGCGAACATGCTCTTGTCATCGCCCACGACCCCGAGGTTGACCTGCTGGCCCGCGACGCCACGTGTCCACGTGCGGGCGCCGGTGTTGCGGAAGTGCACCGTGAGCGGAACGCTCGTGTCGCCCGGTCCGAGCGTCGGGTGGAGCGACTGATCGAGGAGCTGGTCGTGGAAGCCGAGGTCGCTGGTGAGCGTCAGTACGACATGGTCGTCCTCGAGCCAGGTCAGCCCGTCGACCACGAGACGAAGCGGCACTCGGTACACGCCAGGCGTGGCGGGCGCGCGGACCGCGAAGGTGAACGTGCCGAGCATCCCTGGCAGCACCATTTGTTCGCGGGTCGTGACGATGCGGTTTTCCGAGAGCCAGTCGACAGCGATGCCCGCTTTGACGAACGTGCTTGAGTCGCCGGACACGGCGAGATTGACCTGCGCCGAGCCGCCGCGCTGCCACGGGAGGAGGCCGGTGTTGCGGAAGCGAACGGAGTAGCTCGCTGTCGTACCCGGTGCGAGCGTCGGGGACGGCCCTTGATCCTCGAACGCGCTGTGGAACGCGAAGGCCGTCGCCGGGGTCGAGACATTAGCCGACACGAAGACGAGGCCCGTCGCGACCAACGCGAGGATCACAAACAGGACGACAACGCGCGCGAACGCGCTCAGGAGTCGTCGCGGCGTCAGCTCGTACATCGAAGAGATGAATAGCCCTACGCCAAACTGAGTACGAGGGGGAAACAGGTCCAGGGGCCGGTCCTAGGACGGTACGGGCGTTCGACCCATGACCCATAACGCGAGTCCGTCGAAGGCGGCCACCGTTCCGAAGAATGTCCCGGCGACCTGCACGTGAAAGCGAATGCCACCGCCCGGTCCCTTTCGCGGCAACGCCGGCGGCGAGTCCTCTCCTAGCGTGAGCTCGCGCGCCCGCCGCCGTCGGATGCATGGGCAAGGGCACTCGTCGAGAGGTCAGCCTTCGTCAGGGTGCTGGGTCCGCCTGACAGCCGGTTCGCCGCCCTCTCGGATCGTCTCCCGGCTGCCGCGCCGGTCTTACCAGTTGCCGCCATCGGGAAGGCGCGCGAGCCCGAAAGAAGTCAGACGAACCACCACCCGCCGATGGCTGCATACAGACCGTTTTGCGACGACAACGTGCTAGTTCTTGTCGCGTTGACGTCGTAGTGTTCCGTTCCACGTTCAAACGAGGAAGTAACCCCAGTGGCGAAGCCCGTCAGCCGCTCTTCACGGCTCCGCAGCCGCGTAACGAGCAGGCAGACGTGCCGGAACCACCGCGGGCTCCAGAACCGGAGGCGAAAAGGGAAGTGCAGCAGTACCAGCGGGACATGCACACGAGCGCAGGCAGCGGCGATTTCAACGCGTCGCTCGGAAAAGGGTCGGAGTTCGAGGGCAAGCTCGCGTTTGAGGGCAAGGTCCGGATCGACGGCACCTTCACCGGCGAGATCTCGACGAGCGACACCCTCCACATCGGCGAAGGCGCCAAGGTCTCGGCGGAGATCAGCTGTGGCACCATCATCGTCGAGGGCGACGTCGTCGGGAACATCAAGGCGACCGGCGCGGTCGAGCTTCACCGACCAGCGAAGGTTCGTGGCGACATCACGAGTCCTTCTCTCTCAATCGAGAAGGGTGTGGTCTTCGAAGGCCGCTCCAAGATGGAGAGCATCGAGTCCTCGAACATCGTCAACCTGCGCGCGGCGAGTGATTCCGACTAAGCAACAGAACCCGGAGACCTAAACCGTGCAAGGCGTCCTCGCGCTCGATCGGGTCACCGTCCGCGACGCGGATTTCAGCCGCGCCGCTTTCGAGCGCTTCGCGCCGAACGGTTGCGTCTTCGAGCGCTGCGACTTCCGCGGCGAGCTGTTCGATGAGCGTCTGCAGACGCTCTTCGCGAGTAGAAGGCAAAGCATCTTCCGTGAGTGCCGGTTCGATGGCGCGGACCTCCATGGCGTCCGGCCCGGGCAGGCGCGGTTCGAAAGCTGCAACTTCGCTCGCACGAACATCGACGGCTGGATTTCCGCATGCGCCGAGTTCGTGGATTGCACATTCAGCGGGCCGATCCGCAACGTCACGTTCCACGGCAAGCCGTGGGGCCACGCGGCCGAGCGGATCGACCCGGTGCGAGGAGCGAACGCGTTCAGCGGAAACGACTTCACCAAGGCCGACCTTATGGGGGTCCTCTTCGTCAACGGGATCGACGTGAAGGCTCAGCGCTGGCCGGCGGGCGACAGCTACGTGGTCATCGATCGCATCCACCAGCGCGCCACCCGCGCGCGCGCTCTCATCCTTGACTGGCGCGACCACGAATCTCGGAACGAGGCCCTCGCCATGCTTCAGCAGGTGGCCTTCGTGTTCATCCACCAGACCGGCATCGCGACGCCGCGCGCGGACGACCGCTGGCCGGCCACCCCTGAGAACCAGAAGAAGGTCTGGGAGACACTCGAAGCCGTTCTCTAGGCGGAGCACCCTCGTTCACGCCATCGCCTAGCCTCGCTCCCGGATGCACGAGCGGTGACCGTTGCTCCGGCATACCGCGGCAATATCTGGCGACTTTTCGTCGTGCAGGCGCTGCTGGGCTTCATCCTGTGGGTGCCGATCTGGGTGGTCTTCCTCCAGGGCAAAGGGCTGAGCCTCACGCAGGTCGGCTTGCTTGAAGGCGTCGCTTGGACCATCACCGCGTTTCTCGAGGTGCCGACCGGCGCAATCGCGGACCGCTGGGGTCGCAAGGCGTCGATCGCTGCTGGCGCGTCGCTCTACGGGATCGCGATGTTCCTCATTCTCACGGAGGCGCTCTCGCCGGCGTTCCTGCTGGGGTACGCGCTCTGGAACTCATCCACCGCGTTCGTGAGCGGCGCGGATTCGGCCCTCCTTTATGACAGCCTCAAAGCCGGCGGGCGCGCGGTCGAGGCGTCGAAACAGTCGGGCCGGTACGCGGCGATCAATCAGGCGTCCCAGGGCGTCGCGTCGCTCGTCGGTGCGGCCATCGCCACGATCGACATCAATCTCTGCTTCGCGATCTGCGGTTTCCTCGGTTTCGCTGCGGCAGGTCTGGTGCTCACGATCCACGAGCCGCCGCGCACAGCTGAGGACGGGTCGGAGTACCTGGGCTACTGGAGGAATCTCAAAAGCGCGCTGCGCATCGCCGCACGGAGACCCGTTGTGCGTGCACTCGTCCTTCTGAACGCGACGATCCTTGTCATACCGCTCGTCGTCTACTACGTGTTGCTGCAGCCGTACTCGCTCGGCGTCGGGCTGCCGCTGGCGGCGCTTGGTGTCGTCGTGATCGGGGTGCAGGCGAGCACGGTCGTAGCTTCGTGGCTCGCGCACAGAACGGCGGGTCGCTTCGATCTTGCGAACGTGGTCGCCGTGTCGCTCACCGTGCTCATCGCCGCGACCGTCATCCTGGCGGCAGTTCCGTCGATCCCGTCGCTCGCCCTCATGCTCGCCGTCGCGCTCGTCCCCGCCCTTCTCACGCCGCTCCTCTCGGCGCGGCTCAACGATCTGATCCCCAGCGCTCAGCGTGCGACGATCCTGTCGCTGGGCGCGCTGCTCTTCGAGCTCGGGCTTGCGGTCGCGATGCCGGCACTGCTCGCCTTCGCCGACCGCTTCGGCCCCGCTGCGGCGATCGGCCTTTCGGGGCTGATCTTCGCGGTCACGACAGTCCCGCTCATGTTCGTCTGGCGCGTTGCGGACCGCAGCGTGGTTCCGGCGAGCGTTCCTGGATAGCTTGGCAACTCCACCGGGGTATGCTCAGTCAGCGCGACGACGCGGATACCGAGCGCGGGAAGCGCTGCAGCGAATCGGGGATGGTGCGAGCCCGGTGAAGCGGCCCCGCGACCGACCACCGCCGAGCGAATGGGGTAGGCCCCGTATAGCCGTGAAGAGCGCGCCGGCACGGTCGGCGAAGCTGGGTGGAACCGCGAGATCACCTCTCGTCCCAGAAGGACGGAGGTGATTTTTTGTTGGAGGCGGGCCATGGCCAGAACAGAGCGCAAGGCAGACCACGGCGACGAGAAGCTCTACGCGCTGCGGCACTCGACCGCGCACGTAATGGCCGGCGCTGTCCTCGAGCTCTTCCCGGGTGCGAAGTTCGGTTTCGGGCCGCCCGTGCAGGACGGCTTCTACTACGACTTCGAGCTCCCGCGTCCGCTCACGCCCGACGATCTCGCCAAGATCGAGACGAAGATGCGCGACGTCGTGAAGCAGGACGCGCCCTTCGAGCACCGCGAGATGAGCATCCCCGAAGCGGTCAAGTTCTTCGGGGAGCGTGACCAGAGCTACAAGGTCGAGCAGATTCAAAAGCTCGGCGGCGCCGACACCGAGGACGACGCGACGGCCGCGCCCGCGGCGAGCGTCAGCGTCTATCAGCACAACGGCTTCGTCGACCTGTGCAAGGGGCCGCACGTGAAGCGCACCGGCGAGATCGGTCCGTTCAAGCTGCTCTCGATCGCGGGCGCGTACTGGCGTGGCAACGAGCGCAATCCGCAGCTGCAGCGCATCTACGGCACGGTGTGGCCGGACCAGAAACAGCTCGACGATTACCTCAAGCGCCTTCAGGAGATCGAGCGGCGTGACCACCGCGTGCTCGGGAAGGAGCTCGAGCTCTTCCGCATCGACGAGGAGCTCGGGTCGGGGCTCGTGCTCTGGCTGCCGAATCTCTCGATCGTGCGCGAGGAGCTCGAGACCTGGTGGCGGAAGATCCATCGCGAGCGCGGCTATACGCTCGTGTACACCCCGCACATCGCCCACGAGAAGATCTACCAGCGCTCGGGGCATCTCGAGAAGTACGGCGAGAACATGTACGGTCCGCTTCTTCTTGACGAGGGCACGCAACGGTTTTGGATCAAGCCGATGAACTGCCCCGGGCATATCAAGGTCTTCCAGTCGAAGATCCACTCGTACCGCGATCTCCCCTTGCGCATCGGGGAGCTCGGCACGGTCTATCGGTACGAGCGCGGCGGCACCTTGCATGGGATGCTCCGCGTCCGCGGCTTCACCCAGGACGACTCGCACATCTTCTGCTCGTGGGAACAGGCGCAGGAGGAGATCGGCAAAGTCTTCGATCTCGCGCTCGAGTTCCTCGGGGTGTTCGGATACACCGAGCCGTCCATTTACCTCTCGACGCGTCCCGAGAAACGGCTTGGCTCGGACGAGCTCTGGGACAAGGCCGAGGAGGCGCTACGGACCGCTCTCGGCATACGCGAGGTGCCGTACAAAGTCGACGAGGGCGGGGGCGTGTTCTACGCGCCGAAGATCGACATAAAGGTCCACGATGCGATCGGCCGCGAGTGGCAGGGCGCGACGGTGCAGATCGACCTCAACCTGCCCGAGCGCTTCGACGTTACGTTCGTGAACGACAAGGGCGAGCGTGAGCGTGCCGTAATGATCCACCGCGTGCTCTTTGGAAGTCTCGAGCGTTTCGTCGGCGGTCTGATCGAGCATTACGCCGGGAACTTCCCGCTGTGGCTCAACTGGGAGCAGGTCGCGGTCATCCCGGTACGCGAATCGGCGCTGGATTACGCGCGCGATATCGCGAAGAAGCTGCGGGCCGAAGACTTCCGCGTCCATCTCGACGAGCAGGCCGGCGACTTGCGCAACCGCGTGAAGGAAGCGCAGCAGCGCAAGGCGAACTACATGCTCGTCGTCGGAGACAAGGAGGCCGCCGCGGGGACCGTGTCGGTGCGGCGCCGCGGTTCGCGCGACGAGGAGCGCGGTGTGACGCTCGACGCGTTCGTCGAGCGCATAAAGAAGGAGCGGGAAAGCAAGGCGCTGCCGGCCGACTTCACTCAGCACGAGCCGCGCGCGGGGGACTCGGTGACGAGCGCCGGGGATTCGCTGGCATGAGGCTCCCGGTTCTTCCCGGCGAGCACGTGACCCTGCGGCCGATGACGATGGACGACCTGCCGCACCTGGTGCGGTGGGGGAGTGACCCGGACTTTCGCTGGTACCAATGGGGCATGAAGCCGGGACGGTTCGAAGAGAACATGGCCCGCAGGTGGATCGACCACATGAGCACGCCCGGTGAGGCCGGGTGCTGGGTGATCGAGCATGACGCTCGTGCGATCGGCTTCGTGAACTTCCGGGACTACAAGCCGAAGGCGAAAAGCGCCGAGATCGGGATCGGGATCGGGGAGCCGGGGCTCTGGGGCAAGCGCCTCGGTCGAGAAGCCCTCGACCTCGAGGTGCGCTACCTACGGGAGCATCTCCGCCTGCACCGGATCGGGCTCAGCGTCGTGAGCCACAACGATCGCGCGATCTGGATGTACAAGGCCGCGGGTTTCGTGGTCGAGGGTATCGAGCGTGACGGCATCGGTCGCGATGAGGGCTTTGTCGACGACGTGAAGATGGGCTTCGTCGAGGGAAGACCGCGGCCGGACTTCGATCCGCGGCCGATCACCCTGAACGGAGAGCACGTGCGGCTTGTGGCTCTGCGGATGGAGCACGCCCAGGCGCTCCTCGAAGCGGCCGACGAGGACGAGATCTGGCGGTGGATGCTCCCGCGGCCGAGGGGCGTCGAGGGCTACGAGCGTTACATCCGGTGGGCGCTCGACCAGACAGTGCTGGGTCAACAGCTCCCCTTCGCCGTCATGCGAAAGACCGACGGCGTACTGGTCGGCACAACGCGTTACGCGCACATCGACCCGCCCAACCGCACACTCGAGATCGGCTACACGCTGTATGGAAAGGGCGCGCGGCGGACCCCCGTGAATACGGAGTGCAAGCTGCTACTTCTCCGTCACGCGTTCGAGACACTCGGAGCCAACCGCGTGTGGCTGCAAACCGACAAACGGAACGAACCCTCACAAGCGGCGATCGCCCGGCTCGGCGCTACAAAAGAAGGTGAGCTACGGAATGAGCGCGTCCTCTCGGACGGCCATCTCCGTACGAGCGTTGTCTTCGGCATCACCAAAGAGGACTGGCCGAGGGTGCGCGAGCGTCTTCTCGGCTATCTAGCCCGGTGATATGCTCGTCCCAGTTGAAGTTCTTTCACGGGGAGCGGCCGCACTGCTAGCGGCATTCTCACGCCACTAATCGAGGTCTCCCTATAGCCGCGCCCGAACTCCGGATCAACGAAGCGATCCGTGTTCCTACCGTGCGCCTTCTCGGTCCGAATGGTGAGCAGCTCGGGATCATCCCGACCGCGCGCGCGCTCGCCAAGGCGCAGGAGGAGGGCTACGACCTCATCGAGATCGCCCCGAACGTCCAGCCGCCCGTCGCGCGCATGGGCGACTTCGGGAAATACCGCTACGACCTGCAGCAAAAGGCCAAGGACGCCAAGAAGAAGCAGAAGGCGGTCACCTGGAAGGAGATCCGGGTCTCTCCGAAGATCGACGACCACGACATCGACACGAAGATCCGTTCCGCCGCGAAATTCCTCGATGAAGGCGACAAGCTGAAGGTCACCGTGCGCTTCCGCGGCCGGGAGCTCGCGCATCCGGATCGCGGTCGCGTGCTTCTCATCGCGATCGGCGAGAAGCTGAAAGAGCACGGAGTCATCGAGCGCGCTCCACTCCTCGAGGGCCGGCAGATGCACATGGTCATGAACCCCGTGCGCCGGGACGCGACTGGAGCAGTTGCGGCCTCGACGCCCCCGGCGCCGACTCCGCCACCGCTGGCCGCGTCGGCCGCGCCAAGGCCGCCAGTGCCCGGCCCGCGCCCGGCACCCGCAGCGGTCCGTCCGCCGGCGCCGCCCGCTCGGCCGCCTGCGGCCCGTCCTTCACCGCCCCCGCGCGCACAACGACCGGCCTAGTAAACTGAGCGTTCACGTCTCGCATAGACCGGAGGTCGTTCGCCGTGCCCAAGATCAAGAGCCATAGCGGCGCGAAGAAGCGTTTCGAATTCACCGGGAGCGGCCGCCTCCGTCGAGCCAAGGCCTACAAGGGCCACTTGAACCAGCACAAATCGCCGTCACGCAAGCGCCGTCACGCAGGGAAGGCACTCGTGGCCAAGGGCGATCTTCAGCTCGTCCGCAAGCTACTGCCGAACCTGAAGGGAAGGAGCTAAGGGATGTCGCGCGTCAAACGCGGAGTCGCCGCGCACAAGAAGCACAAGAAGCTGCTCTCGCAGGCCGAGGGCCGGCGGGCATCGAAACACAAGCTTGTACGTCCCGCCCGCGAGGCCGCCATGCACGCGCTCCGCTACGCGTATCGCGACCGCCGCGCTCGGAAGGGGCAGTTCCGCGCGCTCTGGATCGCGCGCATCAACGCCGCCGCCCGCGACGCCGGTGTTTCGTACAGCCGGCTCATGGCCGCGCTTCGCCTGGCGGGGATCGACCTCGACCGAAAAGTTCTCGCGGATATGGCGGTGCGCGACCCCAAGGTGTTCCGTCACTACGTCGATCTGATCAAAGAGAAGTCGAGCCAGCAGACAAACAAGTCATAGCGGCGTCGAAGGAGAGCAGTACCGCGACACGCAGCGCCAGAGAGAGACCGGCAAAGGTGAAAGCCCGGTCGCGCTGACGACGCGCGAATTCGCTCCGAAGCCGATCGGCAGAAAAGCCGATCCGGGTGAAGCCCGATAGCGCTTCGACCGAGCGTCCTTCTTTCTAGAAGGGAACACGGGTGGTACCGCGGAGGCCCGCCTTCGTCCCGAACGAACGGCGGGCTTTGTGTTTCCTAAAAAAGAGGAGGCGACGTGGCCGGCGAAGACCTGAAGGAGCTCGCGAACCGCGCGGTCGCCGAGATCGGCGCCGCCGCAGACGAAGCTGCCCTCGAGGCCGCCCGCGTGAAGTACCTCGGACGGAAGGGAGCCCTCAGCGAGGCCACGAAGGGCATAGCGAAGCTTCAGCCATCAGAGAAGCCTGGATACGGCGCGGCGCTGAATGAGGCCAAGGGCCGCATCGAGACAGCGCTCGGCGAGCGCGGGGCCGCACTCAGAGGGAAGTCTTTGGAGCGCGATCTCGGCGCTGAGCGCGAGGACATGACGCTTCCGCCGCGGCGCGTTCGCGTCGGTCGCTTGCACCCGATATCGCAGACGGTCCGCGAGGTCTCTCGGATCTTCGGGTCGCTTGGCTTCGAGACGGTCGAGGGTCCCGAGATCGAGTGGGACTACTACGCGTTCGAGGCGCTCAATATCCCAGCCGGACATCCGGCCCGGGAGAAATGGCAGACGCTCTGGATCTCGAATCCTTTAGGCGACGATCCGTCGCGACCTCTGCTCGGGCGTCCGCACACTTCCCCGATGCAGGTCAGGGTGATGGAGAAGCGCAAGCCACCGATCCGAGTGATCATCCCCGGACGTTGCTACCGGTACGAGGCAACGGACGCGATCCGCGAGTCGATCTTCTTCCAGTACGAGGGCCTGGCGATCGATGAGAAGCTCACGATGGCCGACCTCAAGGGGACGCTGTATGCGTTCGCGCGACAGGTCTTCGGAAGCGACCGCAAGATCCGTTTTCGGATCGACTATTTCCCTTTCACGGAGCCATCGGCGGAGATCGCGTTCGACTGCTTCGCCTGCGAAGGAAAAGATCCGCAGTGTCGCGTGTGCGGCGGTGACGGCTGGATCGAAGCGGCTGGTTGCGGCATGGTCCACCCCGACGTCCTCCGACGCGTCGGCTACGACCCCTCTCGTTACCAGGGATTCGCATTTGGAGGCGGCATCGAGCGACTCGCAATGCTCAGGACGGGAGCACCAGACATTCGGCTCTTCTATCAAAACGACTTGCGCTACCTGGAGCAATTTTGATGAGCGCGCGTAGTGAGCGGGCAGCTCCGAGGGCCCCCGCGCGGTGGGGCACCGGCCGGAGGCCGGGGGGTCCGCCGCCGCGTAAAGAGGGTTTCGGAGCTGCCCGCTCTGATCGAGCCGCGAAGTGCTGATAAAAGTGCCGGTGTCGTGGCTGCGCGAGTACGTCGATATCACGGTGCCGATCGATGAGCTCGCTCTCAAGCTGCATATGTCCAGTACCGAAGTCAAAGGCATCGAGCGTCCATGGTGGGACGACAAGATCCGCACGGCGCGCGTCGAGAAGCTCGCGAAGCACCCGAATGCCGACAAGCTGCAGCTCGCGACCGTCGACTACGGCGCGGGCGCATCGAAGACCGTCGTGACGGGTGCGACGAACCTGACCGAGGGCGCGATCGTGCCGTACGCCGACGAAGGCGCGGCGATCATCGACGGCCACACCGGCGAGCGCACGATCCTGCGCGGCAAACCGATGCGGGGGATCAAGAGCGAGGGCATGGTCCTCTCGCAGAAGGAGCTCGGTCTCAGCGACGAGCACGAGGGGATCCACATCCTCGACGCGAATCTTCCCGTGGGCGCTCTGCTCCGCGAGGTCCTCGGTGAGACAGTCCTCGCGCTCGAGCTCCAGCCGAATCGCCCCGATTGCCTCGGGGTCGTCGGCATCGCGCGCGAGGTCGCGGCCCTCCTCGGCACGGGTCTCCGTGAGCCACCGGTCGACCGGCTTTCGCCCGGCGCGGCGAAAGGTCTCGACGTGCGCATCGAAGATGACCGCGCCTGCCCGCGGTTCGCCGCGGCGCTGCTGAGCGGCATTAAGACCGGCCCGTCGCCCGCCTGGATGCAGGCGCGTCTTGTCGCCGCCGGCATGCGGCCGATCGACAACGTGGTCGACATCACGAACTACGTCATGCTCGAGCTCGGCCAGCCGCTCCACGCCTACGACCATCGCAAGCTGCGCGGAGGAGCCCTTGTCGCGCGGCAGGCTCGGCGCGGCGAGTCGCTCCGCACGCTCGATGGCGTCGAACGCGTGCTACCCGAGGGAACGCTTGTGATCGCCGACGCGGAACGGGCTCTTGGGGTCGCGGGAATCCTGGGCGGCGAAGATTCGGAGATCCGCGAGGACACGACGACGGTCGCGCTCGAGTGCGCTTCATTTGAGCCGCGGGGCATCGGTCGGACCGCGACCAAGCTTGGACTCCACGGCTCATCGGGCAGCGCGGCGGCGCGCCGGTTCTCCTGGGAGCTCTCATCGGACCTGGTCCCGATCGCGCTCGCGCGGGCTTGCCGGCTACTCCGCGAGAATGCCGGAGCGAAGATCGAGAGCGTCGTCGATCGCTACCCGAACCCCCGCGCGAGAGTGAACGTGCGGATGCGTTTCTCCGATGTCCCTCGAGTGATGGGCATCGACATCGATCCGGCGGAGACACTCGACATCCTTCGGCGACTGCAGTTCACGGCGGGCGCGGACGGCGACACCCTCGTCGCGACACCGCCGGCAGTACGGACCGACATCGCGATCGCCGAAGACATCGTCGAAGAGGTGGGCCGGATCGCGGGCTACGACCGGCTGCCGACCCGAATACCTGACGGTCCGCTCCCGCTCGCGGAGCGGCATCCCCTCGAAGAGTTCCGCGAACGGGCGCGCGACGGTCTCGCCGGATTCGGTCTTCAGGAGACCGTCTCGTACTCGCTCATCGATCCCGCGTGGCTGAAGCAGCTCACCGCCGACGGCTCGTGTATCGCGCCGGAGCCTCTGCGCGTGGTGAACCCGACCACGGTGTCGCAGTCCGCGGCGCGGCCGACCCTGCGCGCGAGCCTGCTCGAGACGGCACGAAAGAACCTGCGGCACCGTTCGTCCGTCGCCATCTTCGAGATCGCTCCTATATATCTGCCGAGGCGAGCCGACCTCCCTGAAGAGCGCTGGACCATCGGCATCCTCCTCGCGGGGAACGCGCAACCGGTGAAGGATGGCGAGACGTGGCTCGTGCCTGAGCGTCGGTTCGACGCGCGCGACCTGCAGGGGATCGTGTCCGGGCTCGCGGAGCTTCTCGACGTGCAGGTCGTCGGCGATGGCGCTGACGCGCCCGGCTTTCATCCAGGACGGAGCGTCGCCTTCGCCAACGGAGGTAGAACGCACCTAATCCTGGGTCAGCTCGACCCGCGGGTCGCCCAGATGTGGGAGCTGCCGGTCGAGACCTTCATCGCGGAGATCGACCTGGCGGCCTGGCGGGAGTCGTCGCGGCCCCCACGCGTGGTCGCGCCGCCGCGGTTCCCCGCGGCGCTTCGTGACCTCGCCGTCGTGGTCGATGAGGCCACGCCCTACGCCGATGTTGAGCGCGAGATCCGGGCGGCAGCCGGGAAAGACCTCGAGTCGCTGGCCCTGCTCGATCTCTACCGCGGCCAGCAGACCGGGGAGGGCAAGAAGTCCTTCGCCGTCCGGTTGGTATTCCGGTCCGCATCGGGGACCCTTGGCGAGGGGGACGTCGAGCGGCTGGTCAAGCGCATCACCGGGCGCCTCCAGCACGCCCTCGGTGGCACGATCCGGGATTAGCGAGCCCGAGCGGTCAGACCAGGACTGAACCCGCGCGCAGCCGGGGTGGTACCCAGATAGACTCGGCGCCCAGCGCCAGGGAGGTGTGTGAACTAGTGGAGAAACGTTACTTGCGCAGAGGGATGGCCCTCGCTGTCACCGCATCGATCGCACTTGCGGCTTGCACAAATACGCCATCGACCGGTACGAGCCCCTCACCAGGGGTGTCCGCGTCCGCGTCACCCGCGGCCGGCACGTTTACGCGCGGTCAGGGTGGGGAACTGAAGATCCTGTACTGGCAGGCCCCAACGATCCTCAATACGCATCAGGCGACCGGCACCAAGGACTACGACGCGTCGCGTCTCATTCAAGAGCCGCTCGCCTCGTGGGGCGTCGACGGGAAGCCGGCCGCGAACGGTCTCGCGAAAGAGATCCCGACCGTCGCGAACGGCGGAGTCTCCTCGGACTTCACGACGGTCACGTGGAAGCTCATCGATGGGCTCAAGTGGTCAGACGGCACGGCCGTGACCGCCGACGACGTCGTGTTCACGTCCAAGTACATGGCCGACGAGGCGACCGCTGACCCGAACTCGGACTTCATGACAGGTGTGAAGTCAGTCGTCGCGACGAACCCGACCACCGTCACCGTCACCTATTCCGCGCCGACCGCGAACCCCTACCAGTTCGGCACAGGTGGCGGCAACGAAATTTTACAGAAGGCACAGTTCGAGAAGTGCCTCGGCGCGAAGGCGAGCGAGTGCCCGGAGAACCTGAAGACGATCGGCACCGGGCCCTACAAGCTCACCGAGTTCAAGTCCGGCGACGTCGTGACCTACGAGATCAACACGAGCTACCGCGACGCCAAGAAGCCGTTCTTCAAGACCGTCCAGTTCAAGGGCGGCGGCGACGCTCTGTCCGCGGCGCGCGCGGTCTTCCAGACTGGCGACGTCGACTACGGATGGAACCTCCAGGTTGAGGCCCCCGTGCTCAAGGCCCTCATTCAGGGAAGCACCAAGGGCGACTACCTCGGCAAGGCGAGCTCGAACGTCGAGCGCGTGAACGTCAACTTCGCCAACCCCGACCCGGCTCTCGGCGACAATCGCTCCGAGCCGACCACGAAGCACCCGTTCTTCAACGGACCGGACGGGCTGATCGTCCGCCAGGCTCTCGCGATGGCGACCGACCGGGCCACCATCGGCGACCAGCTCTACGGGAACGGCCTAACGGGCACCTCCACGTGCAACCAGCTCCTCGGGAACGACGACTGGACGTCGAAGAACACCGCGAGCATGAGCGTGTGTAAGTTCGACGTGGCCGCCGCGAACAAGCTGCTGGACGACAACGGCTGGGCGAAAGGCTCCGACGGTGTCCGTGCCAAGGGTGGCATCAAACTGAGCGTCCTCTTCGCCACCACGGTGAACGCCCTGCGCCAGAAGGAGCAAGACATCCTGAAGGCGAACTGGGAGGCCATCGGCTTCAAGGTCGAGCTGCGGTCGATCTCCGCGGGCGTGTTCTTCTCGAACGCGGCCGACGGCGCGAACCGCTTCTATTACGACCTGTCCATGTTCACCAACGGCTCAACGCCCGACATCACCGGCTACATGGCCGGCTGGACGACCAAGCAGATCGCCCAGAAGTCCAACAACTGGAACCAGAACAACTACCACCGCTACTCAAACCCGGCATACGACGCGATCGTCGAGCAGATGCGCACGACGACGGACCAGACCAAGCTGAATCAGCTGGGTATCCAGGCCAACGACATCCTGATCAAGGACGTCGTGGTCATCCCGCTCGTGAACCGCTTCCAGGTGGCCTCGGGGAAGAGCAAGACCCTCCAGGGGACGAACCTCAACCCGTGGGACTCAGAGATGTGGAACATCGCGGACTGGTACAAGACGCCGTAAGCGACGACTAACGACGGTGCTACGGTAGTGCGGTGGACGACCTCCACCGCACTACCCGCACCGCCCTCGATGGGGTGAGGAGCCGGTAGCGTGGGGCGATACATCATTCGGCGGCTACTGATCGCCATTCCGACGCTGCTTGTCATCAGCTTTGTTGTCTACGCGATCCTTGCGCTCGCCCCGGGCGATCCGCTCAGTCAGTTCGCGACCAACCCGAACGTGCCGCCGGAGGTCCGCGAGCGAATCCGCGAACAGCTCGGCTTGAATCAGCCCTGGCACATCCGGTATGTGAAGTGGCTCCTCGCGCTCGTCAAAGGCGACTTCGGCTACTCCTTCATGAGTCACCTTCCCGTGATCAACCTGCTCATCGAGCGTCTCCCGAATACGCTCGCCGTGGTGGGCGTCGCGTACGTCCTCGGCGTCGCCCTGGCCGTCCCCATTGGGATGATCTCCGCGGTCAAGCGCTATTCGATCTTCGACCATCTCGCGACGACGTTCGCGTTCATCGGCTTCTCGGTTCCGACGTTCTTCACCGGTCTTCTCCTCATCATCCTGTTCAGCATCAACCTGCACTGGTTCCCGTTCATCTACGACTCGACGCTCAAGGTCAGGGACTTCGCGTCGCTCATCGATCAGATGAAGCAATCGATCATGCCGATCATCGTGCTGGCCCTCTTCGACACGGCGACATTGGCTCGGTACATCCGTGCCGAAATGCTTGAACACCTGCCGCTCGATTACGTGCGCACCGCGCGAGGCAAGGGAATCGCGGAGCGGCTGGTCGTCGTGCGACACGTCCTTCGCAACAGCCTCATCCCGGTCGTGACCCTCGTCGCCCTGGGCGTTCCGGCGGTGTTCGCCGGCGCGATCGTGACCGAGCAGATCTTCCGCGTTCCCGGCATCGGCGAGCTTCTGATTCGCTCCATCAACGACAGCGACACGCCCGTGGTCGCCGCGATTGTGTTCCTCTTCGCCGTCCTCGTCGTCCTCTTCAACCTGATAGCCGACGTCCTCTACGCGGTCCTCGACCCCCGGATCAGGTACGCGTGATGGCGACGACCGCCGACGTCCGCAAGATGCCCACAACCGCGACGGCGGACATGCTCCGCCCGCCACGGTCGCTCTGGAAGGATGCGTGGTACCAGTTCCGCCGCCACACCCTCGCAATGGCTGGGATGGTCACGCTCATCATCCTGATTCTCGGGACGACGCTTGGCCCCTTCATCTACACGACGCCGATCAACGGCATCGACTTCGGCCGCGCGATCCAGGGTCCGTCGGTTGCGCATCCCTTCGGCACGGACGACCTCGGTCGCGACATGCTCGCCCGCGTCCTCTGGGGCGGACGCGTGTCGATCGCGGTGGGGATCACCGCAGTCCTGCTCGCGATCACCCTGGGGACGGCGTTCGGGGCGCTGGCGGGCTACTTCAGGAGGCTCGACAACCCGCTCATGCGGATCACCGACCTCTTCCTGTCGCTCCCGATCCTGCCCCTGCTGCTCATCATCATCTTCCTGTTCCGCGACACGCTGCGGAAGATCTTCGGACCGGAGATCGGCATATTCCTCATGATCGTCACGGTCATCGGAATCCTCACCTGGATGCCGGTGGCTCGGCTCGTGCGCGCGAATTTCCTGTCTCTGAAGAACAAGGAGTTCGTCGAGGCGGCGCGCGCCGTCGGCGCGACCGATACGCGCATCATCACGAAGCACATCCTGCCGAACGTGCTGAGTTCGGTGCTCGTCGCGGCCACGCTCGGCGTCGGCGGCGCGATCATCCTCGAATCGACGCTGTCGTTCCTCGGCCTGGGATTCCCGTCCGACGTTCCGACCTGGGGACGGCTGCTCTTCGACGCGCAGAACTATCTGGACCTCGCGCCACACCTGGCGCTCTTCCCGGGTCTCGCGATCTTCCTCACCGTGCTCTCGGTCAACTACATCGGTGACGGTCTGCGAGACGCCCTCGATCCACGCAAAGGCGGCTGATCGGAGCGCGAACGAGCCGCTCGGCAAGCGCCTCCCGCGCGGCTTCTACGCGAGGCCGACCCTCCAAGTGGCGCGCGATCTCCTTGGAAAGGTCCTTACGCTGGAAACGTCCGGGTCGACGAAAGCAGCTCGGATCGTCGAGGTGGAGGCGTACCTCGGCGTGCGGGACCCGGCGTCGCACGCGTATCGCGGCCTGACGCCCCGGACCGTGCCCATGTTCGGCCCGCCCGGAAGGAGCTACGTGTATTTCGTGTACGGCATGTACCACTGCCTCAACGTTGTGACCGAGCGTGACGGCGTCGCCGGTGCGGTTCTCCTGCGAGGCGCTGAGCCCATCGCGGGTTTCGCTGACCCTACGCCACGCCTGCTCGCCGGACCCGGAAAGCTCGCGCGCGGTTTCGGCCTGACGACGGCGCACACAAACCTGGACTTGCTTGGATCGCCGCTCGCGATCCGCGACGCGTCGGCGATTCCGTCGTCGCGCGTGGTCCGGTCGGTCCGCATTGGGCTGAACGACCACGCGACGACGCAGAAGCCGTGGCGGCTCTATGTCCAGGGTTCCGCCGGAGTGTCGCGCCTATGAACGAAGGCGCGCTCGCCCGGCTCGAGCTCCCGGCGATCCGACGTCTCCTCGCCGAACGCACCGCGTTCGCGCCGGGGCGAGAGCTCGCCGAAGCGCTTTTTCCCACGACGGACCTTCGGGAGGCGGAGCGTCTCCAGGACGAGACGGCAGCCGCGCGGAACCTTCTCCGCGCGAGTCCCTCCAGCGGGCTGCGGGGCGCCCGAGACATCCGCGACGCCGTGCGACGCGCGAGGCTCGGCGGCGCGCTCGATCCGGTGCAGCTTGGCGCGGTGGCGGACACGATCCGCGCGGCCGAGCGTCTGTTCGCCGATGTGCACACGTACCCGCCTCTTGCCGCCCGCGCGCGCTTCACGCGACCGCCGGCCGACGTCGCAGTCGCCATCGAAAACGCGATCGGGACGACGGGCGAGGTCCTTGACCGGGCCAGCGCCCGGCTCGGCTCCCTTCGCGCCAACCTTCGCGCCGCGCAAGCGCGCCTGCAGCAACGGCTCGATGGCCTCGTCCATTCGCCAGACCTGCTGCGGCTTCTCCAGGATCCGATCGTGACGCAGCGCGGCGGGCGCTACGTCGTGCCGGTGAAGGCCGAGTACCGGGCCGCGGTCAAAGGGATCGTGCACGACCAGTCTGCGAGCGGGCAGACGGTCTTCATCGAGCCGCTCGAAATACTTGAAGCGAACAACGCACTGCGCGAGGCTGAGCTCGCCGAGCGACTCGAGGTCGAGCGCATCCTGGACGAGCTGTCGCGCCGCGTCGAGAAATCGAGCGAAGACCTCGACGCGATGACGGCGGCGCTCGCCGCTCTCGATCTGATCCTCGCGAAGGCTCTTTACGCGGACTCACTGCAGGCGATCCGGCCCGAGCTGAACGCCGACGGCGTCCTGGATCTCGTCGACGCGCGTCACCCTTTGCTCGTCGAGCAGGGGAAGGTCGTCGGCATTGACGTGCAGCTCGGTGGCGACTTTCGCGTCCTCGTCGTGACCGGTCCGAACACCGGCGGCAAGACCGTCACCCTGAAGACGATCGGCCTGCTCACGGCGATGGCGGCGTGCGGTCTCGCGATCCCCGCGGACCGCGGCCGCCTTCCGGTGGTCCGGCGAATCTTCGCCGACATCGGCGACGAGCAGTCCATCGCGCAGTCGCTCTCGACGTTTTCGTCGCATCTTCGCAATGTGGTCGCGACGCTCGCCGAAGCCGAGCGCGGAGATCTCGCGTTGCTCGATGAAGTCGGCGCCGGGACCGATCCGGATGAAGGTGCGGCGCTCGCGATGGCCGTCCTCGAGACCCTGCTCGAGCGAGGCGTGCTCGCGGCCGCGACGACCCACTATCCGGAGCTCAAGGCCTTCGCGCTCAACACGCCCGGCGTGCGGAACGCGAGCATGGAGTTCGACGCGAACACTCTGCGGCCGACCTTCCGCTTGAGGCTCGGGCTGCCCGGCGCGTCCAACGCGTTCGCGATCGCCGAACGCCTCGGACTCGACAAGAAAGTGCTCGGCCGCGCCGACACGCATCTGAGTGAGCTTCACCGCTCGCTGGAGCGCACCCTGCTCGAGGCGGAGCGGCAGCGGACCGAGCTCACCGCCGCGCTGGAGGAGGCGCGCGTCTCGGCGGCCGACGCCGCGCAGGCCACATCGGGAGCGCAGCACGAGGCCGATCGGGTCCGCGACGAGGCGCAGCGCGCGCTGCGGCGCGCCCGCGCGGAGGCTGATGAGCTCCTGCTTCAGGCACGGCGCGCCCTGCGGCAAGCGGAGGAGGCGCGCGACCGCGCCGCGAAACGAAACCTCGTGGATGAGGCGCGCGCCGCGCTCGCCGAAGCCGAGTCGGTACGCGCGACAGCGTCGTCGCCGACCCCGGCCCGCGTGACGGTCCCGATCGCAATCGGTGCCCCGGTGCTCGTGGATGGCTTCGCCGAACCGGGGACGCTTCTCGCGATCGACGACCGCGGGACAGCCGACGTGGCCGCGGGCGCCGTCCGCTTACGAGTGCCCGCGTCGCAGCTGAGGCCGGCGCCCGACTCGGGCGTGACACCGCTACGGTCGGATCGCCCCGTGGTGAGCGGTTCTGCGTCAAGCGTTCCGCTGCAGCTCGACATCCGCGGGGCGCGAGCCGAGGAGGCGCTCGCCGTGCTTGACCGGTATCTGAACGACGCGGCCGTTGCGGGGGTCGGACGCCTCCGTGTCATCCACGGAAAGGGCACGGGGGCCCTCCGGACGGCCATCCGCGCGGCCCTCTCGGGCCACCCCCTTGTCCGCTCGCACGAGCCCGCCGGGGCGTCCGAAGGTGGAGACGGCGCGACCATCGTTACCCTCTAGCCTCGCGGCGCTGAACCTCGGCCGGACGGGACCGGTATCCGAGCCAAGTGGGCCGATACATCGCGCGTCGCCTTCTGATCGCGATCCCCACGCTGCTCGTCATCAGCTTTGTCGTGTACGCGATCCTGGCCCTCGCCCCGGGCGACCCGCTCGCGCAGTTCGCGGCGAACCCGAACGTCCCGCCCGAGGTGCGCGAAAAGATCCGCGAGTCGCTGGGGCTGAACCAGCCCTGGCACATCCGTTACGTCAAGTGGCTGCTCGCGCTCTTAAAGGGAGACTTCGGCTACTCGTTCGGAAGTCACTCCCCGGTCGCCGGCCTCCTCGTCGAGCGCCTGCCGAACACCCTCGCGGTCGTCGGGGTCGCCTACGTGCTGGGGCTGCTCCTTGCGCTACCGATCGGGATGATCTCCGCCGTGAAGCGCTACTCGCTTTTCGATCACGCGGCGACGACGTTCGCGTTCATCGGCTTCTCGGTCCCCACCTTCTTCACCGGCTTGCTCCTCATCATCGTGTTCAGCATCAAGCTGCGCTGGTTCCCGTTCATCTACGACTCGACGCTTAAGGTCACGGATCTCGCATCGCTCGTCGAGCAGCTGAAGCAATCGATCATGCCGATCGCGGTGCTCACGCTGTTCAACACCGCGGCTCTAGCGCGGTTCATCCGTGCCGAGATGCTGGAGCACCTGCCGCTCGAGTACGTGCGGACCGCACGGAGCAAGGGGATAGCGGAACGCTTCGTCATCGTGCGGCACGTCTTGCGAAACAGCCTCATCCCAGTCGTCACGCTCGTGGCCCTCGGGATTCCCGCGGTCTTTGCCGGCGCGATCGTCACAGAGCAGATCTTCCGGGTGCCGGGCATCGGCGAGCTGCTGGTGCGTTCGATCGGGACAAGTGACACGCCGGTCGTCGCCGCCATCGTGTTCCTCTTCGCGATCCTGGTCGTGGTTTTCAATCTGATCGCCGACGTGCTCTATGCGGTCCTCGACCCACGCATCCGTTACGCCTGACAACGCGCTAGAGCACGCGCCGCATCTCTACGCCGCTTTCCTCGAGCTCTCGAAGGATCTCCGAACGGTCGCGCTCGATGAACCCGAGATCGAGCAGAGCGACGGCGAGATTCGGGTGCGGATCGACAGCCGACGGCGTCGCCCAGCGGACCTCGCCGCCCCGTTCGGGTTTCGGCGTGCCGGTGACGGCGCCGCCGCGGAAGAGATGGACGAGGAAGTGAAAGCGGCCGGCGGGAACGCTCCGAACGTCGTACTGAGCGACGCGCGTGAGTTCGTCGACGCGATAGCCGGTCTCCTCGAGCAGCTCGCGCCGGGCGGCGTCCTCGAGCCGCTCGTTCTCCTCGACGCTTCCGCCGGGCAGGAGCCACGCGCCCGCGAAGGGACCGGCAACCTGCTTAACGATCAGGATCCGTCCCGCTTCGTCCACGCAGGCGACGATCGC
>WNGI01000520.1_pt1 | contig 55386 bp, 50 predicted proteins | sample 5400621 | NCBI WGS metagenome assembly WNGI01 (sample SAMN13153374, study PRJNA577476) | soil metagenome | isolation source: 20 cm soil or saprolite under Garry oak tree replicate 1 | place: USA:California | collected 2016-06-15 | reverse complement strand
GTCCGGTCACGATGTTCGGCGCCCACCTCGCGTGCATCTCGATGAAGGTGGCTTCGTCGAGCACGCCCTCGATCAGCGGGTGGACGTCGTAGGCGCGCTTCGGGCTGTCGGGCAGCAGCGCCCGCAGGTCGCGGTCCGGGCCGACTGCGTGCAGGTCGAGCGTGCCCTGCAGAGCCAGCAGCGCCGTCGTGCGCCGGGCCGTGTCGAGCGCGTCGTCGTCGGAGTCGGTGACGATGTGGACGACGCCACTGCGCCGGCCATGCGTGTCGGCGCCGCCGAGCGATTCCATGTCGACGTTCTCGCCGGTGACGCTGCGCACCACGTCCGGGCCGGTGACGAACACCCGCCCGGTTGCCGACATGATCACCAGGTCGGTCAGCGCCGGGCCGTACGCGGCGCCGCCTGCCGCCGGGCCGAGCACCACCGAGATCTGCGGCACCCGGCCGGATGCGCGGATCATTGCCGCGAAGACGAGGCCTACGGCGTCCAGTGCCTCGACGCCGTCGGCCAGCCGGGCGCCGCCGCAGTGCCACAGGCCGATCACCGGGATCCGCTCGCGCACTGCCGTGTCGATCGCGTCGACGATGTAGCGGCAGCCGACCGCGCCCATCGCCCCGCCCATGACGAGCGCGTCGGTCGCGTACGCCGTCACCGGCGCGCCCTCGATGGTGCCGCGCACGGCGAACACACCGCTGTTGTCGCGCTCGTGCAGCGCGTGCATGCTGCCCGCGTCGAGCAGCTTCGACAGCCTGAGCTCAGGATCGCGCGGGTCGATCTCGGCGGCGACGGGCGGTTCGGCGGTGAGCGTCATGGCGACCTCTCAGGCTTTGTGGAAGAGCACTGCGACGTTGTGCCCGCCGAATCCGAACGAGTCGTTCAGCGCGGCAGGCACGGTCATGTGTCGCGCCTCGTCGCGCGGAATGTCCACGGTGATCTCGTCGTCGGGGTCGTCGAGGTTGATGGTCGGTGGCACGACGTCGTCGCGGATCGCGAGCACGGTGGCGATCGCCTCGATCGCGCCGGCCGCGCCGAGCAGGTGCCCGGTCATCGACTTGGTGGCCGCGACGACGGTCTGATCGCCGAAGAGTGCGGAAATCCACAGGGCCTCCGCTATGTCGCCCACCGGGGTCGACGTGGCATGGGCGTTCACGTGCACGACGTCCGCGATGTCGACGCCGGATCGCTCCACCGCCAGCCGCGCTGCCCGTGCCTGGCCGGAACCCGCGGGATCGGGCTGCACGATGTCGTGCGAGTCGGCGGTGATCCCGGCGCCACCCAGCACCGCGTACGGCTCGCGCCCGCGCGCCTGGGCCGACGAGCGTCGCTCGAGCACGAGCACGCCCGCACCTTCGCCGAGCACGAACCCGTCACGTGCCTTGTCGAACGGACGCGACGCGCGCTCGGGTTCGTCGTTGCGGGTGCTCATCGCGCGCATCTGCGCGAACCCGCTGATGGTCAGCGGGTGGATGCACGCCTCGGTGCCGCCGACGACAACGACGTCGGCGCGGTCGAGCTGGATCAGGTCGAGCCCGTATGCGATCGCCTCGGCACCTGATGCGCAGGCACTCACCGGCGTGTGGACGCCGGCGCGCGCGCCGACCTCGAGGCCGACGTATGCCGCGGCCCCGTTCGGCATGTTCATCGGGATGAGCAGCGGCGAGACCCGGCTGGCGCCCTTCTCCAGGATGATGTCGTGCTGGGCCATCAGGCTGGTCACGCCGCCTATGCCGGTGCCGATGACGACGGCGACCCGCTCCGGGTCGAGCCCGGCATCGGCGGCCTTGCCGGTGAACCCGGCGTCGGCCCACGCCTCGCGTCCGGCGATGATCGCGGCCTGCTCGGCACGGTCCAGGCGTCTTGCCTGGACGCGAGGCAGCACCTCAGCCGGGTCGACGGCCATCTGCCCGGCGATGCGCACCGCGATCGACGCCGCCCAGTCCTGGGTGAGAGGTGCGACGCCGGACCGGCCCTTGATCAGGCCGGACCAGAACGTCGCCACGTCACCGCCGAGCGGGGTCGTCGCGCCAAGGCCGGTGACGACGACTTCGTCGCTGGCGGCACTCATGATTGACGTCCCTTCGATGTCACGCGTTTGACTGGATGTAGCTCACCGCGTCGCCGACGGTCTTGAGCTTCGGCAGCTCGTCGTCGGGAATCTTGACGCCGAACTTCTCCTCGGCTGCCATGGCCACCTCGACCATCGACAGCGAGTCGACGTCGAGGTCGTCGGTGAACGACTTGTCGTCGACGACGTCCTCCGATGCGACGTCGGCGACTTCGTGCAGGATCTCGGCGAGTCCGGTGCGGATCTCGTCGGGAGTGGCGGCCACTGGCGGTTCCTTTCTGTCAGTCTGTCTGTTCCGTCGGGATGACGGAGGCGCAGACGGTGTTCACGGAGCGAGGACGACCTGCGCCGCGTATGCGAGGCCCGACCCGAAACCCAGTAGCAGTACCGGGGCGCCGGTCGGGATCTCGCCGCGCTCGACCATCTTGGAAAGCGCGAGCGGGATCGTCGCGGCCGAGGTGTTGCCCGAGACTCGGATGTCTCGGGCGACGACGGCGTTCGCCGCGCCGAGCTTGCGCGCGAGCACGTCGATGATGCGCAGGTTTGCCTGGTGCGGCACGAATGCCGCCAGCTCGGACGGGTCGACCCCGGCCCGCCGGCAGGCCTCGAGCGCGACCGGCACCATCTTGGTGGTCGCCCAGCGGTAGACGGCCTGGCCTTCCTGCCGGAAGAAGTGGGACTGCTCGTCGATGACGACCGTGTCGGCCTGGTCGCCGTCGCTGCCCCAGACGACCGGGCCGATGCCCGGTTCGTCGGACGGTCCGACCACCGCGGCGCCGGCACCGTCGGCGAGGATGATGCACGTGCTGCGGTCGGTGAAGTCCAGCCAGCCGGAGAAGCGCTCGGACGCCACCACGAGCACATTGCGGGCCTGGCCCACCTGGACTGCGGCCGACGCGACGTTCAGCGCGTAGACGAATCCGGAGCATCCGGAGTTCACGTCGTACGCGCCGGGCGCCGCGATACCGAGCCGGCTCGCCAGTTGCGGCGCGGCCGCAGGAACGGGTGTCGGCATCGTGCACGTCGCGGTGATGACCAGGTCGATGTCGCCGGTGGCGACGCCCGCGGCGGCGAGCGCCTTGCTGGCGGCGTTCTCGGCCATGTCGACGACGGTCTCGTCGGGGTCGGCGTAGCGGCGCTCGGCGATGCCGACGCGGCTCTTGACCCACTCGTCGTCGGTGTCGACACCGCGCGCGATCAGGTCGTTGTTGGTCACGACGTTGGACGGTTGGTAATGGCCGACGCCGAGGATGCGCGTGGCTGTCGGGGCGCTGACTGGCGCGGCAAACGGCATGGTCGCTACAGCTCCGATCCGTCGGACAGCAGGGCCACCGGCAGTCCGGCGGCGACGATGTCGCCGTCGTGCCGCAGCCATTCGGTCAGCACGCCCGCCGTCGTGGCGACGATCGCATGCTCGTCGCGATTGGTGCGTACGATGCCGAGCCGCGTGCCGCGCTCGACGTGCTGCCCTTCGGCGAGCGCCTCGGTGCGCGTGAAGATGCCCTTCGCGGGCGTGACGACGATCTGGAAATCGGGCGTGTGCTCGCCCTGGCCGTGCAGCGGCCGGCTGGCGATGAGGCCGCGCGCAGCGTCCAGGTCGGCAGGTGTCTTGACGGCAAGCAACTCGACGCCGGGCAGTTCGCGCTTGGCGATGCCGGTCAGCGTGCCGGCGGGCGGCAGCTCGATCGCGGCGCTGACGCCCAGGTCGCGCAACGTCTGCAGGCACAGATCCCAGCGCACCGGGCGCGTCACCTGTTGGACGAGGCGCGCGACGAGCTGCTCGCCGTAAGCGACGGCCGTGCCGTCGGCATTCGACAGCAGCAGGTGGTGCGGGTCGGTCGCTTTGACGTCCTGGGCATAGCTTCTCAGCGCGTCCTCGGCGGGTGCCATGTACCGCGTGTGGAACGCGCCCGCGACCGCGAGGGGCCGGACCCGGGCTCCGGGCGGCGGCGCTTCGGCGAAGGCGGCGAGGTCGGCCAGCGCGCCTGCCACGACGATCTGCCCGGCGGCGTTGCGGTTGGCCGGCGTCAGGCCCGCGGCCGCGATGGCGGCCAGCACGTCGTCCACGTCGCCACCGAGAATCGCCGACATGCCGGTCGGCGCGAGCGCGCATGCCGCGGCCATCTCGGCACCGCGGCGGGCGGCGAACGCGACCGCGGCTTCGGGTGTCAGCGCGCCTGCGACTGCGGCCGCGGTCAGCTCGCCGATGCTGTGCCCGGCGATCACGGACGCGCCGGCAGATGCGCCGTCGACGCCGAGTTCAGCCGCGGCGAGTACGCCCATCGCGACGATCAGCGGCTGAGTGACCGCGGTGTCCTTGATCTCGTCCGCGTCCGCGGTGGTACCGAGCCGGATCAGGTCGAGCTCGGCGAGCTCGGCGAGGGTGCCCAGCAGGTCGGAAGCCCCCGGCAGCTCGAGCCACGGCGAGAGCATGCCGGGGCTCTGGGCGCCTTGTCCGGGGGCGAGGACTGCAATCACACCCCCGACGATCCCTTGTCGAAGGCCACCAAGGCGATGACGACCCGCACAGGGTTAGTCGGCGCGCCGTTGTAACTAACTCACAACTTTCCGAGATGGCTTGTCCGTATGTGACGTCGAATGATCGTCGGAGTTGCGCAAGAGTTTCGGGTTGTGGACGCGCGGACGTCAGCCCGACGCGTCCAGCCGGCCGAGCGTCAATGCCACCTGAATCGTGAACGCGCCACGCGGATTGGTGGGCGCTTCGCCACATACCTCGCCAACGCGTCGTAACCGGTACCTCACGGTGTTGGCGTGTACGAACAGGGCGCGGGCGGTGGTCTCCAGGGCGCCGCCTGAGGCGAGGAATGTCGTGACCGTGTCGAGCAGGACGTCGCCGGCCTTCGTCAAGGGGCGGTAGACGTGCGCCAGCAACGCCTCGCGTGCATCGGCGTCGCCGGCGAGTGCTCGTTCGGGCAGCAGTGCGTCGGCGCTGACCGGCCGGGGAGCACCCGGCCAGCCGGCCACAGCGCGCAGGCCTGACAGCGCGGTCCGGGTTACCGAGCTCGCCTCGCTGACGTCGCTCGCGCGCGGGCCGACGACGACCGGCCCGTCGCCGAATGACGTCAGCACGCTTTGCGCAGCAGTCACGGGGTCGTCGATATTGCCGAGTACGACGACCAGCCTCCCGCCGTGCGCGCCGGCGATCGCGTCGAATCCGAGCCGCCGCGCCGCGCGATGCACCCCGGACAGCATCTCCTCGCGCTCGCGGTCGGGGGCCGCGCCCACGACCGCCGTCACCGGGCCACTGGAGCGCCAACCCAGCGCGGCGAGCTGGCTCTGCGGCTCGTCGGCGATGGACACCCCGCGGACGAGACCGTCGATGACGAGCGCCTCGAGCCGGGCGTCCCACGCGCCCCGGCTCTCCGCGGCGCTGGCGTAGACCCGCGCGGACGCGAACGCGATCTCGCGACTGAAGCGCAGCAGCTCCTCGCGGACGGCGTCCTCGTCGCCCGGCGCGGCGAGCGAGGGCAGCTGCTCCTCGGCCAGGGTGATCGTCGTCCGGACGAGCTCGACGGTCTGCTGGAGCGTGACCGTGCGGGCCATCGCCCGAGGCGCGGCGGCGAAGACCTCGCCGGTCAGCCGCAGCACGTCGTCGGGGGAGCGCAGCCATTCGACGAACGACGCGATGCCGGCTTGCGCCACCAGCGTGACCCAGGACCGCTGGTCGGCCGGCAGCTCGCGAAACCACGGCAGCTCGTCGTCCATGCGCGCGACGGCCTGCGTGGCGAGGCGTCCGGCGGCCTGCTCGATGCGCCGGATCGTTCGCTCGTCGTGCGCGGGTCTCACGCGAGCAGCCTGCCACGCCTACCGGCTAGCGTGCTCGATGTGCCTCCTTCCCGGGACGTCGTCGCGGACCTCCGCCGCATAGCGTTCCTGCTCGAGCGGGCCCACGAACCGACCTTCCGGGTCAGGGCATTCCGGTCGGCCGCGGCGCGGGCCGAGTCGCTCACGCCGGCCGAGCTCAGTGAGCGTGCCGCCGCCGGGACGCTGCGTGAGCTGCCGGGCATCGGCGATGTGACCGCGCGGTGCATCACCGAGTCGCTGCGTGGCGAGGAGCCGGTGTACCTGCGACGCCTGGACGCGACGGCCGGCACGCCCGTCGCCGAGGCAGGCGCCGAGTTGCGGGCCGCGCTGCGCGGTGACTGCCATGCGCATTCGGACTGGTCCGACGGCGGGTCGCCGATCCGCGAGATGGCCGAGACCGCCCGCGACCTCGGCCACGAATACCTCGTCCTCACCGACCATTCGCCGCGCCTGACGGTCGCGCGCGGGCTCTCGGCCGAGCGGCTCGAACAGCAGCTCGACGTCGTCGCGTCGCTCAACGACGAGTTGACGCCGTTCCGGATCCTGACCGGCATCGAGGTCGACATCCTCGACGACGGCCGGCTCGACCAGACCGACGCGTTGCTCAGCAGGCTCGATCTCGTCGTCGCGAGTGTCCACAGTGGACTGCGGATGCCGTCCGCCGAGATGACGCCGCGCATGGTTGCGGCGATCGCGAACCCGCACACCGACATCCTCGGCCACTGCACGGGACGCCTGATCGCCGGCGGGCGCGGCAAGCGGCCGCCGTCGGAGTTCGACGCCGAGATCGTCTTCGCCGCCTGCGCGAGATTCGGGGTAGCCGTCGAGGTGAACTCCAGACCCGAACGGCTCGATCCACCAAAACGCCTACTGCGCCTGGCCGTCGAGGCAGAATGCCTCGTGTCGATCGACACGGACGCGCACGCGCCTGGACAGCTCGACTGGCAGCCGTACGGGTGCGAGCGTGCCGCCGCGTGCGCAGTGCCGGCGGAGACGGTCGTCAACACCTGGGCGGCCGACGACCTGCTCGCCTGGGCGGCCGACCACGAGACGCGCCCGTGATCGACGTCCGGCGCGCCACGGACCGTACCGAGTCGCGCGCCAACGGCATCGTCACGCGGCATAGCTTCTCGTCGGGATCGCACTACGACTCCGCGAACACGCAGTTCGGCCCGCTGGTGGCGCACGACGAGCACGTCCTGGCTCCCGGATCCGGCTTCGACATGCATCCGCACCGCGACGTCGAGATCGTCACCTGGGTCCTGCGCGGCACGCTGCTGCACGAGGACTCCACGCGCCATCGCAGCACCGTACGCCACGGTACGGTGCAGCACCTCGCGGCCGGCTCCGGTGTCGAGCACGCCGAGCGGAACGGCCGCGCCGACGAGCTGTGCTTCGTGCAGATGTCGATCTTGAGCCACCGGCAGGTCACGCCGAGGTACACCGTCTCGTCGAGCACGATCCTGCGGCTGGACCAGGCGAACCTGCACATCGTGCGACTTGACGGTGACGTCGCGATCTTGCCGAGGGCGCCCTATGTGCACCTGTATGTGACGCGGGGCGAGGCCGAGATCGCGGACATCGGCGCGTTGCATGCCGGCGACGCGGTGCGCATCACGGGCGGCGACGGTCACGCCGTCGGCGGCGACGCCGAGCTGCTCATCTGGGAGATGCTGGACGCACCCGCGAGATGACCGACCACAGTCCGGCCAGAGCCACGACATTCGCGGCGACGATCAGGGTGATCGTCAGCGTCACGCTGTGGTCGTAAGCAACACCGAGCACCGCGCCGGCCACCAGTAGGCCGACTCCACGGACCAGCGCCAGCCAGCCGAACGCCGACGGCCGGGCATCGCGGTCGACCAGTTCGGTGACGACGGCTTTGACCGTCGAGTCGAGCACGCCGTTGACGACTCCCCAGATCGCGACGCCGAGCCACACCAGCGCGGCGTTCGCACCGAACGCGATCGCGGCCGCGCACGCCGCCACCGGAACGGCGAGGAGAACGTACGCACCGCGCCGGTCGTAGACGCGTCCCATCACCAGTCCGCTCAGACCGTCGACGAGCATCGCCAGCGCGAACAGCACGGGGATCTGTGCGGGCGACACGAGTCCGCGAGTCTGCGCGTGGTAGGCGAGCAGCGGGAACGACGCCACACCGCACGACAGCACCGCGACCGCGCCGACGTAGTGCCACAGCACCGGCGGCAGGCGGACCCGCCCGTGAGCCTCATCGGCCGGCGGTGCATCGCTCACCTCGTACGCCGAAGGATCGGGAACTCGGTGCCGCAGCCAGGCGAGCAGTACCAGTACGAGCACGCCGGGAACGACAAGAACCCCGAACGCCAGCCGGTAGTCGTCGCTGCGCACGGCCAGCACCGCGGCGAGCAGCAGCGGTCCGAGAACTGCGCCGAGCTGGTCCATAGCCTGATGCACGCCGAACGCCGTGCCGCGGCCGGTCTGCGTCGACGCGTGCGACAGCAGCGTGTCCTTCGCCGGCGATCGGACGGCCTTGCCCAGCCGCTCCGTTCCGTACAGCAGCAGCGCGGGCGCCATCACGTGGGTCGCGCCGATCAACGGGACGCTGGCGACGGTCAGTGCGTAGCCGGTGATCGTCCATGCCCAGTAGTGACTGCTCCGCTGGACGAGGTAGCCCGAGACGACGCGCAGCCCGTATCCGATGAATTCGCCCGCGCCCGCAGCGATACCGACGACAGTGGCCGACGCGCCGAGCGTGGCCAGATACGGCCCGATGATGCTGCGAGCGCCTTCGTAGACCATGTCGGCGAGCAGGCTGACCAGCCCGAACGCCAGCACGAAATGCCACGGGCGAAGCGTCGCGCGGCCCGTTGCGGCCCGCGGGATCGACGTCACAGGGCAATCCAAGCATGCGCGACGCCGTGTCTGTTTTCCGCCAGACATCGCCCGGGGAGTTGCCCAGACTCGGCGGCATGAGCGATCTCAACGTCGTTGCCATCGACCCCGGCCGCCTCGAATCGATCCGCCGGGCGCGCACGGACGAGCACGGCAACGAGATCGTCGCCCGCCCGGCCGAGGGCTGGGAGCCGTTGCGGTGCTGCCTGCGCATCGCCCGCGCGGACGAGCAGATCGCGCTCATCTCGTACTCGCCGTTCTCGGTGCGCTCGCCGTGGGCCGAGGTCGGCCCCGTGTTCATCCATGCCGAGGCCTGCGAGGGGTATCCGTTCGCAGGCGAACTGCCGGCCGAGCTGCGCAGCGGTCCGCGCATCCTGCGCACTTATTACGCCGACGAGTCGCTCGACTACGACGACATCACGTTCGTGCGCGAGGACGAGGATCTCGAGCCCGCCCTGCACGACCTGCTGAGCCGTCCGCAGGTGGCCGCCGTGCACGTCCGCGCCGCAGCGTCGCAGTGCTTCATCTACGAGGTGCGCGCCGCATCCTGACCGCCTTGCGTTAGAGCGAGCTCTAACACCTAGGCTCGAAGCGTGACGACATGGTCTACCCGCGAGGCCGCTGACAAGTGCGGCTTCAGCCAGTACACGCTGCGATGGTACGAGCGGATCGGCTTGCTCGACCGAGTCGAACGCGGCCCGGACGGGCGGCGTCGGTTCAGCGATCGCGACGTGGACTGGCTGCTGATGCTGAGCAAGCTGCGCGCCACCGGCATGCCGGTACGCGACATGCAGCGCTACGCCGAGCTGGTCCGGTCGGGGGCCGGAGAGCCCGAGCGGCTAGACCTGCTCCGACGTCACCGCGAGTTCGTCCTGCACTCGATCACCCAGCGGCAGGAGTGCCTGCAACTGCTCGACACCAAGATAGGGATCTACGGCCGCCGAGTGCGTGCGGCGAAGAAGGGAAGCTGACATGCGCGAAGTCGCACTCGGCGACTTGACCGTCTCGGCCCAGGGCCTGGGCTGCATGGGAATGAGCGAGTGGTACGGCGCCGCCGACTGGGACGAGTCGATCGCCACGATCCACCGCGCGCTCGACCTCGGCGTGACGTTCATCGACACCGCCGACATCTACGGTGCCGGCCACAACGAGGTGCTCGTCGGCCGGGCCGTCGTCGGGCGGCGCGACGAGGTCACGCTCGCCACCAAGTTCGGCGTCGACCGCTCCGGCGGCGACGACAAGCGGGTGATCCGTGGCGAGGCCGGGTACGTGAAACGCTCCTGCGACGCGTCCCTGTTGCGGCTCGGCGTCGACCACATCGATCTCTACTACCTGCACCGGCCGCCGCAGACCGCCGAGATCGAAGAGACCGTCGGCGCGATGGCCGAGCTCGTCCAGCAGGGCAAGGTCCGCCATCTGGGACTGTCCGAAGTGGACAGTGCACTGCTGCGCCGCGCGTACGCGGTGCATCCGATCACTGCCGTGCAGAGCGAGTACTCGTTGTGGACGCGCGACGTCGAGACGACGGTGCTGGACGCGCTGCGCGAACTGGGCGTCGGCCTCGTGCCGTACTCGCCACTCGGACGGGGGTTCCTGACCGCGACGCTCGACCTGACGTCGTTCGGCGACAAGGACTTCCGGAGCCGCAACCCGCGCTTCGCCGGCGAGGCAGGCGCGGCGAATCTCGCGATCGTGGAGGCGGTGCGCGAGGTGGCCGACGCGAAGGGCGCTGCACCGGCACAGATCGCGCTGGCCTGGGTCTCGGCGCAGGCCGATCGCCTCGGCGTCGCGGCCGTGCCCATCCCCGGCACGAAGCGCGTCAAGTGGCTCGAGCAGAACGTCGCGGCACTCGACATCGAGCTCAGCGCGGACGAGCTGGCGGTGCTGGACCCGCTCGCGCAGCAGGTCGTCGGCGCCCGCTACTGATCTCTCACGGACCGAGGTCGATCCGCAGATCGACCTCGATCCGTGAGCCTGCGGCTCAGGCCAGCGTCTCGCAGAGGTTCTCCTGCGTGCCGGTCACGTCGAACGTGCGCACGCCGTCCGCACCCAGCACGAAGTCGAACGTCCCGGACAGTATCCATTCGCCCGACGGCGTGGTCGTGGTCTTGCCGATGTGCACGCCGATGCCGATGTGCCCGAAGCCGTTGCCGTGGATCGAGCCGTCCGGATCGAAGAAGAAGAATCCGGTTCCGGTCAGGTTGCGGATCACCGACGCTCCGCTGTCCATGTTGGTGAACTTGATGATGAGCGGGCCCACGAACTCCTGCTCGAGTGGCGACCCGTCGGGGTAGGTCTGCAGCGTCCGCACGAGCTCATGGTCGTCGACGATGTCGCCGTGCAGGCCGAACGAGCACACCGTCCCGGCCGCGTCGGTGAACGGATCTTCGCGGAACGGCTGCCATGGGCTGGGCGATGAGGCAAACGCCGGTGTTGCGAACCCGGCGACCGCGGCCACCACTGCCGCGCCGGCAAGGACACGTCGAAGTCTCACTCTCGAACCTCCTCGATAACGGTTGGACCTGCAGCCTCGCCCGACCCGTTGCGCGAATGCGATGGTTTCGGGGGAGGCCTAAACGACCGGCGAGCCTGGGGGCCGCGTGCTACGGCTGCACTTCACCGCGGACGACCTGCTGCGTACCCGCTTCGCCACCGCGCCCGCGCCGCTGCTGGAGATGGGCCTCGCCGTCGCCGCACTGCAGCGGCGCGACACGCTGTTCGACAACTGGCGCCGAGAGGCAGGTGCCCGGCTGCCGCGCGTGGGCCGGACGCTGCTCCAGTTGGTGCCGCCGAGTGGTGCCGGTCCGCTGTTCCTCGACCCGATCAGCGACGGCCTCGACGACGGCCTTGACATGGTGCTGTCGTCGCCGGGCGGGTTCGTGCGGCGCGAACTGCGGCGGATCTGCTCGGCCGGCCAGCCGATCACGCCGTGGATCAGGGCCCTGGACGAGCGTGACCCCGACGCCTGGCGGCTGTTCGGCGCTGCCGTCCGGTCCGCGCACGGCGCGCTCGTCGAGCCGGCCTGGTCGCGCATCTGGCAGAGCTTTCGCGGCGAGGTCGCCTGGCGCAGTCGGCTCATTGGCGAGTCCGGGCTGATGGCTGCGCTCGAGACGCTCCACCCGGGCGCGCGATGGCGTGACACGACCTTGGAGATCGACGCGGGCAGGCAGTACTCGGTGCGCCTGGCAGGGCGCGGCGTCACGCTGCTGCCATCGGCATTCCTGACCACTCGGCCCCTGGTCGGCGCGCATCCCGACGGTTCGATCCTGGTCGTCTACCCGGCGCTGACCGCCCTGCCGCTGGTGGATGAGTCGCCGGTGCAGGAACCGCTCGCCGATCTGCTCGGACGCACCCGAGCGGCCGTTCTGGGCCTCGCCGCCGAGCCGCGGACGACCGGTCAGCTCGCCCGTGAGCTCGGCATCAGCGCCGCGTCAGCGTCCGAGCATGCCCGGACGCTGCGCGTGGCCGGGCTGCTCGTCACCGAGCGCGCCGGAAAGGCCGTACTGCACTCGCGGACATCGCTGGGCGACAGGCTGCTCGCCAGCACCGGATGGCTGCCCGCGCGGCGAGCGATGAGCGCTCGCCTGAAGAGCCTCCTGCCACGCGATGAGCGCTCGCGCGAAGAGCCCCGCCGCCACAGCGATGAGCGCTCGCGCGAAGAGCCCCGCCGCTACAGCGATGAGCGCTCGCGCGAAGAGCCCCGCCGCCGCGACGCGGCCCGCGCCGAAGGTGCGGAGCGGAGCCACGGATCCACCCGAGCGAAGCGAGCGGTGGAGACGCGGATCCGCCCCTAGGCGGGATCAATTACGCGTCGCCGCCGATCGTCCCGATCCCGGCGGCGGCCACGTCGAGCAGGCTGTAGCGCTCGATCGCCTCGCGCGGCGCCTCGGGCTTGACTTCGCCGGTGCGGGCGAGCTGGGTCAGCACGCCGAGCACGATCGACTCCGCGTCGACGTGGAAGAACCGCCGCGCCGCTCCACGCGTGTCGGCGAAGCCGAAGCCGTCGGTGCCGAGCGACGTGTAGTCATTGGGTACCCAGCGCGAGATCTGGTCGGGCACGGCACGCATGAAGTCCGACACCGCGATCACCGGACCGGGGGCGTCGGCCAGCTTCGACGTCACGTACGGCACCCGAGGCTCGTCGGACGGAGCGAGCAGGTTCGCGTGCTCGCACTCGACGGCGTCGCGGCGGAGCTCATTCCACGACGTCGCGGACCACACGTCGACGTCGACGTTCCAGTCGTCGCCGAGCAGTTGCTGCGCACGCAGCGCCCACGGCACCGCGACGCCGGATGCAAGCACCTGCGCCCGCGGCCTGCCGTCGACCCCGAGGGCCGGCGAGTAGCGGTACAGCCCGCGCAGCACGCCGTCCACATCGAGATCGTCCGGTTCGGCCGGCTGGTTGATCGGCTCGTTGTAGACGGTCAGGTAGTAGAAGACGTCGTGCTCTGAGACGGTCGGCCCGTCGATCGGCGCGCCGTACATGCGTGAGAGGCCGGCGCGGACGATGTGCGCGATCTCGAACGCGTATGCCGGGTCGTAGGCGACGCATGCCGGGTTGGACGAGGCGAGCAGTGGCGAGTGCCCGTCGGCGTGCTGCAGGCCCTCGCCGGTGAGCGTCGTCCGGCCGGCCGTCGCGCCGAGCACGAAGCCGCGCCCGAGCTGATCGCCCAGCTGCCAGAACTGGTCGCCGGTCCGCTGGAAGCCGAACATCGAGTAGAAGATGTAGAACGGGATCATCGGTTGGCCGTGCGTCGAGTACGACGTGGCGGCGGCGATCAGCGAAGCGGTCGAGCCGGCCTCGCTGATGCCCTCGTGCAGGATCTGCCCGGTGGTCGACTCCTTGTACGACAGCAGCATGTCGCGGTCGACGGCCTCGTACTCCTGCCCGTGCGGCGAGTAGATCTTGGCGGTCGGGAAGATCGCGTCCAGGCCGAACGTGCGGGCCTCGTCCGGGATGATCGGCACGAACAGCTTGCCGATCTCCTTGTCCTTCATCAGATCCTTGAACAGCCGCACGATCGCCATGGTGGTCGCGACCTGCTGCTTGCCGGATCCGTTGCGAAGCTCCGCGTACGCCTCGTCACCGGGCAGCTTGAGGGGCTTGGACCGCACGACCCGCTTGGGCAGGAACCCGCCGAGCGCCGCCCGCCGCTCCTTCATGTAGGAGATCTCGTCGGACTTCTCACCGGGGTGGTAGTACGGCGGCAGGTCGGCCTCGAGCGCCGCGTCGGTGATCGGCAGGTGCAGCCGGTCGCGGAACGCCTTCAGGTCGGCAGTCGTGAGCTTCTTCATCTGGTGCGTGGCGTTGCGACCCTCGAAGCTGTCGAGCGTCCAGCCCTTGATCGTCTTGGCGAGGATGACGGTCGGCTGGCCGACGTGCTCGCGCGCGGCCTGGAACGCGGCATAGACCTTGCGGTAGTCGTGCCCGCCCCGGGACAGGTGACGCAGTTGGTCGTCGCTGAGATCCTCGACCATCTTGCGCAGCCGGGGGTCGTCGCCGAAGAAGTGGTCGCGGATGTAGGCGCCGGACTCGACGGTGTAGGTCTGGAACTGCCCGTCCGGCGTCGTGTTCATCTTGTTGACGAGCGCGCCGTCGCCGTCCCTGGCCAGCAGCGGGTCCCAGTCGCGCCCCCAGATGACCTTGATGACGTTCCAGCCGGCGCCGCGGAAGTACGTCTCCAACTCCTGGATGATCTTGCCGTTGCCGCGGACGGGTCCGTCGAGCCGCTGCAGGTTGCAGTTGATGACGAACGTCAGGTTGTCGAGCTCCTCGCGGGCGGCCACGCCGATCGCGCCGAGCGACTCGACCTCGTCCATCTCGCCGTCGCCGAGGAAGGCCCATACGTGCGAGTTGGACGTGTCGGTGATGCCGCGCGCGTGCAGGTAGCGGTTGAAGCGCGCCTGGTAGATCGCGGAGATCGGGCCGAGGCCCATCGAGACGGTCGGGAACTCCCAGAACTCGGGCATGAGCCGCGGGTGCGGGTAGGACGAGAGCCCGAACGGCGCATGCGACTTCTCCTGGCGGAACCCGTCGAGATGGTTCTCGGTGAGGCGTCCCTCGAGGTACGCGCGCGCGTAGATGCCGGGAGCCGCGTGGCCCTGGAAGTAGATCTGGTCGCCCATGCCGCTGGCCAGATCCTTGCCGCGGAAGAAGTGGTTGTAGCCCACCTCGTAGAGCGACGCGGCGCTCGCGTAGGTGGCGATGTGCCCGCCGACACCGACCGTCTTGTTCGCGCGCGACACCATGATCGCCGCATTCCACCGGATGTACGCGCGGATGCGCCGCTCGATGTCCTCGTCGCCGGGGAACCACGGCTCGCGCTCGGGTGGGATCGTGTTGATGTAGTCGGTGCTGCGCAGTGCCGGCACTCCGACGTGGCGCTCGCGGGCACGTTCGAGCAGCTTGAGCATCAGGAAACGCGCTCGTTGCAGGCCGTCGCTGTCGATCGCGGCGTCCAGCGACTCGATCCATTCGCGGGTCTCGCTGGGATCGATGTCGGGTAGCTGGCTGGGTAGGCCATCGGTGATGATGCTGAAACGATCTCGGGTCACCAGCCCAGTGTCCCCTTTCATCGGCGTGTGCCGGTAGCCAGGTGTCCGAATCGCTGGCCGAAGGCGCTACGGTCTGTGAGGTAGGGCGGCCCGGTCGACAGCGGCGGGTCGCAGGACGTCACGAGGAGGATTGGCCGTGAGCACGACCCCCGTTTCCGGGGACTCCGGCGCTGCGCCGGGTATGGCCGAACGGATGGGCTTCGGGCCCGGCTTGGTCGTGCAGGAGATCGGCTGGGACTCCGATGCCGACGACGATTTCCGCACTGCTGTCGAGGACGCCACAGGCGAGGAGATCGTCGACGAGGACTCCGACGAGGTAGTCGACGTGGTGCTGCTCTGGTACCGGGAAGGCGACGGTGACCTCGTCGACGTGCTCGTCGATGCGATAGCGCCGCTCGCCGACAACGGCTTCATCTGGCTGCTGACACCCAAACGCGGCCGCGAGGGCTACGTCGAGCCGTCCGACATCGCCGAGGCCGCTCCGACCGCGGGCCTCTCGCAGACGTCGTTGGCAACTGTCGGCACCGCGTGGGCAGGCGCGCGGCTCGTCACGCGCAGGGCAAGAAGCGACAGGCGCTGAAAGAGGGTTCGTTCGTCATGCCGATCCAGGTCGGGGCCCAGGCCCCGGATTTCACATTGCGCGACCAGAACAACGAAGAGATCACCCTGTCGTCGTTCCGTGAGCACAAGGCGGTGCTGCTCGTCTTCTACCCGTTGGCGTTCACCGGCATCTGCACCGGCGAGCTGTGCGTCGTGCGAGACGACCTTGGCTCGTTCCAGAACGACGACGTGCAGGTGATCACGGTCAGCGTCGACTCGCCCTATTCACACAAGGTCTTCTCCGAGCGCGAGGGCTACACGTTCCCGCTGCTGTCGGACTTCTGGCCGCACGGCGCCGTGGCCCAGGCGTACGGCGTGTTCAACGAGCGAACCGGATTCGCCAACCGCGGCACGTTCCTCGTCGACCGCGACGGCATCGTCCGCTTCGCCGAGATGAACGAGCCGGGCGAGGGACGCGACGCCCAGCGGTGGCTCGAAGCGATCAAGGAGCTCACCGGCCACTGAGGGGCGCTCAGCGATGCGGCCGGCCGTAGCGGTCGGCGAGCATCGCCGCGCGCGCCTGCTCGGCGGTGGGCGCCGCGGGCTCGTCCTCCTCGTCGATCTCGCGTGTCGAGTGACCGGCCTCGGCGCGCGCCATGATGACGGGTGCCGCGAGGGCGAGCGCGGCGAACAGGAACCACTGGATGACGTAGGCCAGGTGCTGCAACTCCGGGGCGCCGCCCGCCGGGTTGGACAGGTCCGGAGGGGGGATCGTCGTCAACCCGGCGCCGCCTGGCTGCCCGTCGAGCAGCTCGGCGTACCCGTTCAGCACGCTTGTGTCGAGCCGCTTGGCCTGGTCGACGGCGTTGATCGACTCGACCTGGCCGTGCGGCAGCCCGGCGCCGCGATCGGGCTTGGACTCTGCCGGCCAGACCCGCCCGGTGATCGCCACCTGGCCGGGCGGCGCTGCCGGCGCGGTGATCGTGCCCGCCGGTCCGGTGACGAAGCCGCGAACGACCAGCAGCGTCACGCCGTCCGTGCGCAGCGGAGTCACCACGAGGTAGCCGGTCACGCCGTTGACCGTCTGGTTGCGCAGCAACGACTGGTGCGCGCTGTCGTACGTCCCGGTTGCCGTGACCCGGCGGAACTGCACGTCGACCCGGCCCGGCCCGGGTGCCGCGCTGGCGGGTCGGAGCAGGTCAGCGACCGGCACCGCGGCGGCCTTGGCGTTGTGCCGCAGGTCGATGTTCGTCCGGTGCTTGCCGTCGAGCCGGCTCAACTGCCACACGCCGAGCAGCACGCAGACCGAGGCGATCAGCACCATCAGTGCCGTCATCGCCGCGTAGCGCGGTTGGCGCAGGGCCTTGAGCACGGCCATCACGCTACGACGCGCAGCGGCCCGCGTCCCGGGTACCCTGGCGCGGGCCCGCAAGTCGGGTGCGCGGGCGCTTAGCTCAGCGGGAGAGCACTCGGCTTACACCCGAGCGGTCACTGGTTCGATCCCAGTAGCGCCCACCAAGTTGCCGGTCGGTTGCCGCCCGTCGACAGCCCGGCCCAATGCGCAGTCCGGTCGTGATCACCTGCGGATCGCAAACCGCGTGCGGTGCGGAATCCGCAGGGATCACCGACGACGTCGCCGATGTATGGCCGTCTCGACTCGCGCCAGCTCGCCAGTGGAATTAAGCCGAGGGCGCTCAAGTTTCATCAGTCGAAGCCCATGATGGGTGGGACGATATGGAAGGTGAGCAAAATATGACGACTCTGACACTGCGTGACGCCTGGCGCCCGTTCGCCGAGTTCGACGGTCCGTTCCGGTCCTTCGGGGCCGACGTCGCCCGACCGGGTTTCCGGCCGGCCGCCGAGGTCAGCCGTGACGGTGACGACGCGGTCGTCCGCGTCGAGCTGCCCGGCCTGGATCTCGAGCGCGACGTCACGGTCGAGGTCGACCGGGGCACGCTGGCGATCCGCGGCGAGCGCCGCGACGAGAGATCCGACGAGCGTGACGGGCGCGTCCTCCGCGAGGTCCGCTACGGCGCGTTCCGCCGGACGTTCCGGCTGCCGGCGCACGTCACCGGCGACAACCTGACCGCGAGCTACGACGCCGGCGTCCTGACCGTTCGGGTGGCCGGTGCCTACAGCGGCTCGACCGCGCAGCGCGTTCCGGTCACGGTCGGCGCTCCGGCTCCGGCCATCGAGTCGGACGCGGCGAGCGAGTAAGCCACGCGCACCGCAGGCCCGGCCCGCATCTCGCGGGCCGGGCCTCTGTGCGTCCAGGCGGCGCGGCTGTGTGGCCCCGGGTAGGTTCGCGTCCGTGCCGCTGCTCGCAGACGTCGTCGCCGCGATCGAGGAATGGTTCGATCCGCGCTGGGCCGAGTCGTGGGACGCGAGCGGCCTGACCTGTGGCGATCCGGCCGAGGCAGTCGAGCGCGTCGTGCTCGCCGTCGATGCGGTGCCGGACACCGTGGCCGAGGCGGAGCGCGGGGGCGCCCAGTTGCTGCTCACCCACCATCCACTGCTGCTCAGCGCCGTGCACAGCGTGGCCACCACCGAGCCGAAGGGCGCGCTCGTCCATCGGCTGATCCGGTCAGGGATCGCGCACTACGCGGCGCACACCAGCGCCGACGTGGCCGACCCCGGAGTGTCCGACGCGCTCGCCGACCGGCTCGGGCTCACGGGGCTGCGGCCACTCGACGCAATGGGGCTCGAAGCGCCGGACAAGCTCGTCGTCTTCGTCCCGACCGACGACGCGGCCCGGATGATCGACGCGCTCGCGCAGGCCGGCGCCGGGCGCATCGGCGCCTACGAGCGCTGTGCCTGGACCACGATCGGTGTGGGCACGTTCCGGCCCACGGGTCAGGCCAGGCCGGCGATCGGCCGCGCCGGGCAGGTCGAGGCGGTGGCCGAGACGCGCGTCGAGATGGTGGTGCCATCGCCCGTGCGCCGTGCCGTGCTCGACGCCCTGCGCCGGGCGCATCCGTACGAAGAGCCGGCGTTCGACCTCTACCCGCAGGTGTCCGTTGACGGGGCGCGCGGTCACGGCCGCGTCGGCGAGCTGGCCGCGCCGACGACGCTGCGCGAGTTCGCCCGCCACGCTGCGGACGTCCTGCCACGCACCGTCTGGGGAGTGCGCGCCGCCGGTGACCCTGACCGCCGGGTGCGGACCGTGGCTGTGTGCGGGGGCGTCGGCGCCGACCTCATCGACGCCGCGCGCGACGCCGGCGCGGACGCGTACCTGACATCAGACCTCAAGCACCACCGCACGCTCGACGCCGTCACCGAGCACGGACCGGACGCGATGGCGCTACTCGACGTGGCGCACTGGGCGAGCGAGGCACCGTGGCTCGACGCGGTGGCGGGGCGACTGCGCGAGCGCTTCGGCACTACGGTGGACGTCACCGTCTCCACGGTCGCCACCGACCCGTGGACCCTGCATGAATCGAGTGCCAGCCAGTGGTGAATGCCGATCCCGCCGCACAGCTCCGCCTGCTCGACCTGCAATCGGCCGACACCGAGCTCGAGCAGCTCGTGCACCGGCGCAGCAGCCTGCCCGAGATCGCGGCGCTCGCCGCGTCCGACGCGCAGGCCGAACAGCTGCGCGGCGAGACGCTCGAGCTCAACACCCGCCTCGGCGACGTGACCGTCGACCAGCGCCGGCTCGAGAACGAGGTCGATGTCGTGCAGACCAGGGCGAAGCGCGACGAGCAGCGCCTCACCGCGGGCGGCCTGCCGGGCAAGGAACTCGAGGGCCTGCAGCACGAGATCACGTCGCTGACTCGCCGCCAGTCCAATCTCGAGGACGACCTGCTCGAGATCATGGAGCAGCGGGAGAGCATCGAGTCCGAGCTCGCGTCGATCGCCGCGAAGCAAGCGGCCGCCGAGGCTGGCCGCGCCGAGCTGGTCGCCAGCCGCGACGCCGCGCTCGCGTCGATCGCAGAGGCGACTGCGCAGCGCTCCACCGAGCGTGACGCCATCGCCGCCGACCTGCCGGGCGACCTGCTCGCGCTCTACGACCGAGTGCGTGCGTCCAGTGGAGGCGTCGGCGCCGCGATGCTGCGCAAGCGGCGTTGCGAGGGCTGCCACCTCGAACTGGCCGGCAGCGAGCTCGGCGCCGCGCGCGGGGCCGCACCCGAGACCGTGCTGCGGTGCGAGAACTGCCGGCGCATCCTCGTGCGTACCGACGAGTCCGGGCTGTGACGCGACGCGTCGTCGTCGAGGCCGACGGCGGCTCGCGCGGGAACCCGGGCCCGGCAGGGTACGGCGCCGTCGTCCGGGACGCCGAGACCGGTGAGGTGCTCGCCGAGCGCAAGGAGTCACTCGGCCGCACGACGAACAACGTCGCCGAGTACCGCGGCCTGATCGCCGGGCTGCAGGCCGCCGCCGAACTGGGTGCGACCTCAGTCGCCGTCCGGCTGGACTCCAAGCTCATCGTCGAGCAGATGAACGGACGATGGCAGGTCAAGCACGCGGGACTGCGCCCGCTCGCTCGCGAGGCGGTGGCCCTGCGCGGGCAGTTTCCCGAGATCACGTTCGACTGGATCCCGCGCGAGCAGAACAAGCACGCCGACCGGCTGGCCAACGAGGCGATGGACATTGCCGCCGGCCGACCGCCGGTGCCCGTACGTCCGGTCGTGGACGTGCCGGCATGGGCACCGCCGACCGGCACGCCGACCCGGTTGATCCTGGTGCGCCACGCGTCCACGCAACACTCCGCGCAGCGGCGGTTCTCCGGACGCAACGACCTACCGCTCTCGCCCGCCGGCGAGCGGCAGGCCGCGGCGCTGGCCGACCGCGCCAAGTCCTTCGGCGACGTCGCCGCCGTCGTGAGCTCGCCGCTGTCGCGTGCTCGGCAGACGGCCGACCGCATCGCCGGCGCGCTCGGGCTCGGCGTCGACATCAGCGACGGCATGATCGAGACCGACTTCGGGGCCTGGGAGGGCCTGACGATCGACGAGGTGCAGCGGCGGTGGCCGGACGAGCTGACAGCGTGGTTCGCCACGCCCGACGGCGCGCCCCCGGGCGGTGAGACGTTCGCGCAGGTGGCGCAGCGAGTGCGCCGCGCGCGGGACGAGCTGATCGCCGCGCGTCCGGGAGCCACCGTCGTCGTGGTCAGTCACGTCACGCCGATCAAGACGCTCATCCGGGTGGCGCTCGACGCGCCCGTCGCGGCGATGACCCGCATGCACCTCGATCCGGCATCGGTGTCGATCGCCGACTACTTCGCCGACGGGACGCCGTCCGTCCGGCTGCTGAACGACACCAGCCACCTGGCGCCGGGCGCCGTGTGAGTGATGCCGCCGGCGAGGTTCTGTCCGTAGGCCTGCTCGTAGCGGTGCTGGCCTTCGCGCTGGCGCGTCCGATGCGGTGGCCCGAAGCGGTCGTCGCGGTCCCGGCGGCCGGCATCGTCGTCGGCACGGGTGCGGTCTCGGTTCACGACGCACGAGCCGAGCTCGGTCGACTGCTGCCCGTCGTGGGCTTTCTGGCCGCGGTGCTCGTCCTGGCCGAACTCTGTGCCGACGAGGGCCTGTTCGGCGCGTCCGGCGCGCTGATGGCGCGATTGTGCGGCGGGCGGCCGTCCCGGTTGCTCGTCTCGGTGTTCGGCGTCGCGTCCGTCGTGACCGCGGTGCTCAGTCTGGACGCGACGGTCGTGCTGCTGACGCCGGTGGTCTTCGCCACGGCCGCGAGGATGCAGGTCCGTCCGAAGCCTCACGTGTACGCGTGTACCCATCTGGCGAACTCGGCGTCGCTACTGCTGCCGGTGTCCAACCTGACCAATCTGCTGGCCTTCGCCGCGAGTGGACTCTCGTTCGTGCGATTCACGGCGCTGATGTCGTTGCCGTGGCTGATCGCGATCTTGGTCGAGTACGCAGTCTTTCGCTGGGTGTTCGCGGCGGACCTCGGGCCACCGTCGGCCGGTGTGGCACCGCCGAAACGCGTGGGCGTGCCGGTCTTCACACTCGCGGCCGTCGCTGCGACGCTCGCCGGGTTCGTCGGCACGTCGTTCGCGGGAGTGAATCCTGCCTGGGCCGCGCTTGCCGGAGCGATGCTGCTCGGACTCCGCGCGTTGAGCCAGCGCAAGGTGACGACGGGCGGGCTCGTACGAGCGGCGAGCCCGCTGTTCCTGCTGTTCGTGCTCGCACTGGGTGTTGTCGTGCGCGCTGTCGTCGACAACGGGCTCGGTTCGGCAGTCGACCACGTGCTGCCGAACGGGACGTCGCTGCCCGCGCTGCTCGGCATCGCGGTGTGTGCCGCGCTGCTCGCCAACGTGATCAACAACCTGCCTGCCGTGCTCGTCCTGCTGCCCGTCGCAGCCGCCGGAGGATCAGGGCCGGTGCTGGCGACGCTCATCGGCGTCAACATCGGCCCGAACCTGACCTACGTCGGTTCGCTCGCGACGCTGTTGTGGCGTCGGGTACTTCGCGAGCACGATTCGGAACCGGCGCTGCGCGAGTTCACGCGGCTCGGTTCGCTGACGGTTCCTGCCGCGCTCGTTGGCGCGGTGCTTGCGTTGTGGCTCATGCTGCACACGATCGGAGGTTGACCGCCGTGGCAGTGATCATCTGGGTGGCCGAAGATACGTGGAGGTCGTGTGTCGACGCTGCGCGCGAATACGTGCCGAAGGACGCGGATGTCGTCCTGCTGCACGTGAGCGGCGACGAGGTCGTCGCTGCGGCGCACGGCGCGTTCAGCGGGTTGCTCGGGCGCGGGCATCCCGAACGCGATCCGGGCACGCACGTATCGGCGCTTGCCGTTGGCGCCGCGGCAGAACTGCTGGACGCCGCAGCGCAGCGAATCGGCCGTCCCACAAGGCGAATCACACGGAGCGGGCGGATCGAACGCGAGGTGGTGCACGCTGCGGACGGCGCCGAGTTGCTGATCGTGGCGCGCGACGGCGACCGGAGCCGGCTCGGCCCGCACAGCCTCGGCCGGGCGACGCGATTCGTCGTCGATCATGCGCCTTGTCCCGTGCTCCTGGTCTGGCCGGAGCCGGCACCCGGCATCGCGTCCATCCCGCCACCGAAGCACTAACCGAACGCGCGCACTGCCAGCCAGGCGCCGATGGCCAGCCCGAACACGACGATCGCCGCGCGCAGCACACGCTCGTTCACCGACGCGGCCATGCGTCCGCCGATGACGCCGCCGGCCAGCGCGGTCGGCGCCGTGATCGCGACCTCGAGCCAATGCACTGGCCCGAACAGCACGAACGCTCCGAGCGCGACCGTAGCGACGATCAGTGACACGACGCTCTTCACGGCATTCGTCGCGCGCAGCGGGCCGGCGCCACTCAGACCGATGACTGCCAGCAGGATGACGCCCAGGCCTCCGCCGAAGTAACCGCCGTACACGGCGCCCAGCCCGACAGCGCCGATCAGCATGCGCGGATGCGCGCGGTGCTCGGTGCCGACCCGGCGGGCGATCGCAGGTTGCGCGGCGACGAGCAGCGTCGCGCCGATGACGAGGAACGGTACGACGACGCTGAACGCCCGGGTGGGCGTCCCGAGCAGTACCGCACATCCGGCTCCTGCGCCGAGGCACGACACGAACACGAGGTTGCGTGCACGCGGCCACTGCTCGCGTACCAGTGGTCCCAGCCCGACGAGCGTGCCGACGTAGCCGGGCCACAGCGCGACCGAGTTCGTGACGTTCGCGGCGACTGTGCCGAGTCCGGTCGCGACGAGCGCTGGGAACAGCAGCAGCGAACCGCCTCCGGCCACGGCATTGACGAACCCGCCGGCTAGACCCGCGCCGCACAGCAGCACGATGTCGCCGACGCTCACGCGGCGAGGCTATCTGGAGCTGCTAGCCGAGGAGGGGACGTCCGTCGAAGATGCCGAGCTGTTCGTTGTACAGCTCGATGCCTGTGCCGTTCGGGTCGCGGATGTAGAGGCTGTCCTCGACGCCGCGATCCGGGCCGAGGTAGTCCGTGCCGGCTGCGTCGAGCTTCGCCTTCGCCGCTGCGAAATGCTCAGCCGTCACCGAGATCGCGATGTGCTGGACGTTGCCGATCGTCTCCTCGAACGGCGGATGATCGTGACCGGGAAAGTCGAAGAATCCGAGCAGGTTGCGATTGCCGATGTCGAAGAAGAAATGCGTCGACCCGGCGTAGTCACGATTCTCGACGATCTCGACGAGCGGGAAGCCGAGGAACCCCTGATAGAACTGGATGGTCTGCTCGACGTCCTTGCAGATCAGTGCGATGTGATGCACGCCCCGCGCGGTGGTCGTCGGCCGGTCCGAACCCTCGACGAGGTAACGCTCGCGCAGAACCTTGCGGTGCGCCCTGATCTCGTCGAGTTGTGCGCCTTGTGGCTGAGGCATCGCGGTCTCCTCTCCATGTGCTACCTGGCCCACTCTCGACGGCGGCGGGGCAATCGGCAAGCGCGTACGATCACGGCTGCGGCGGACGAGCCGACCGGGCGGCCGCGTCTGCGTTCCCAGTACTTCCGGGAACTCAGCCGAGGAAAGTCCGGGCTCCACAGGGCAGGGTGGTTGCTAACAGCAACCCGGGGTGACCCGCGGGACAGTGCCACAGAAAACAGACCGCCGAGTCACACGACTCGGTAAGGGTGAAACGGCGGTGTAAGAGACCACCAGCGTTCCGGGTGACCGGAGCGGCTAGGTAAACCCCACCCGGAGCAAGGTCAAGAAGAATCGACTGGGAAACCAGACGGTTCGCGCAGGCGATCGAGGGCGGCCCGCCCGAGCCTGCGGGTAGATCGCTAGAGCCTGTCGGCAACGGCAGGCCGAGATGGATGGCCGCCACTCGGTGCGCAAGTGCCGAGCACAGGACCCGGCTTATGCGTCGACTCGTCCGCCGCCTCGACTCGTGCATCGCGTGCGTTGCGGTGCCGAACGCGCGTCGACGACACCGCACATCGCGTTCCATACGTTGCCGTACGTGCGCGATTGCTTCGGATTGTTTGCGCGCCGTTGACGCGCATCTCGCGCTGAAGATCATCACTCCTCGACTGAGAATCACCTTATAGGATAAGGAGATTCTGCTCGATCATGCGACTCGTGATCACGTCCCGCAGGCATGCAGTACGAAATGTCGTTCTACGACCGCGAGCAAACACGACGGCGTGGCGTATTGACGTTGTAGCGCATCGCATCGTCCACTGATCACGATCGTTCTACAACGATTGCCTACAAGGAGGCACGGCATGACCGCACCACGGAAGAAGGCTGCTGCAAAGAGAGCGCCTGCGAAGAGAGCGGCGGCCAAGAAGGCGCCCGCGAAACGGAGCACGGCGAAGGCAGCTGCGAAGAAGGCTCCTGCCAAGCGGACGACGAGAAAGGTCGCCGCGAAGAAGGCTCCTGCCAAGCGGACCGCCGCCAAGAAGGCGCCCGCGAAGAAGGCACCGGCGAAGCGCGTCGCGAAGAAGACCGTCGCGAAGAAGGCGCCCGCCAGGAAGACAGCTGCGAAGAAGGTCAGCGCAGTGAAACGCACCGTCGCCAAGAAGGCCGCAGTGAAGCGGACGACAGCGACGAAGCGGCCCGCTGCACGCAAGGCGGTTACGAAGCGAGCCCGCTAGTAACTCGACCGGTTAGGCGTCACGCTTCGACGTGATCGCGCATCGGCTCGCCGGTGCATCTCTGGTCCTGCCACATTGCGCAGGAACCGGCGGTGCCCGGCGAGTTTCGTCTGTGCGGCACCCGCCGTGCCCATTCCCCGGATGTGCCTCGTCGTGACCGGCGCGGCGTCGCGTACGGTTTCGGATCGAACCGGTTGCCGCACCGCCGAGGAGTGTTGCCGTGCCAGATCCGGCCGACGTTCGCGCCATGACCGTTGCCGTGCTCGGTGGCACCGGAGAGCAGGGACAGGGCCTCGCGTACCGCCTGGCCGGCGCCGGCGTCCATGTCGTCATTGGCTCACGCGATGCGGAGCGCGCGATGAAATCCGCGTCCGGCTTGGCGGCCAAGATCCCGAGCGACCAGGTCGAGGGAGCCGCCAACGACTACGCGAGCGCTCGTGCCGACATCGTGATAGTCGCCGTGCCGTGGGCTGCGCACGAGACCACATTGCGCGCGCTCGTCGAGCAGCTTGCTGGCAAGCTCGTCGTCGACTGCGTGAACCCGCTCGGGTTCGACGAGCGCGGCCCGCGCAGCATCGACGTGCCGCACGGCAGCGCGGCCGAGCAGGCCGCCGCGATCCTGCCACGCTCGACGGTGGTCGGTGCGTTCCATCACGTCAGCGCGTCGATGCTGATGGATCCGCAGGTCACCGACCTGGACATGGACGTGCTCGTGCTCGGCGATGATCGGACCGCTACCGACACGGTCTGCCGGTTGGCCGGCCTCATGCCCGGCGTGCGCGGCGTGTTCGGCGGCCGGTTGCGCAATGCCGGGCAGGTCGAGGCGTTCACCGCCAACCTGATCGCAATCAACCGCCGCTACAAGGCGCGCTCGAGCATCCGCATCACCGGTATCTAGCGAGAAGTAGCCCAGCGTGGATGAGACGTAACCAGCCGAGCGATGAGCGCTCGCGCGAAGAGCCCGCCGCCGCGACGCGGCCCGCGCCGAAGGCGCGGAGCGGAACAGCGGATCCACCCGAGCGCAGCGAGTGGTGGGAACGCGGATCCGCCCACGGCGGGTTAGTCAGTTGTAACTGTGTTCCTCGGCGGGGTAGGTGCCCGCGCGCACCTCGTCGCCGAACTGCTCGGCGGCACCGCGCAGGATGCCTGCCATGTCGGCGAACTCCTTGACGAACTTGGGCTTGCGGCCACCGGTGCGCAGCCCGGCCATGTCCTGCCAGACGAGAACCTGCGCGTCGCAGTCGGGGCCGGCGCCGATGCCGATCGTCGGGATGTGCAGCTGCGCCGTCACCTCGCGCGCGACCTCGGCGGGCACGACCTCCATCACGACGGCGAACGCGCCCGCGTGCTGCAACGCCTTCGCGGCCTGCAGCAGCCGGTGCGCTGCCTCGTCGCCACGACCCTGCACGCGGTAGCCGCCTTCGAGCTTGACCGCCTGCGCGCCGCCGTCCTTCATGAAGCGGGCTGCCGTGTCGAGCGCCTGCTGCGGTGAGGACTGGTAGCTGCCGAACGGCATGTCAGCGACGACGAGTGCGCGCGAAGTGCCCCGGACGACACCGCGCACGAGCGGAAGCAGCTCGTCGACGGTCACCGGCAACGTGGTGTCGTAGCCGTACACCACGTTCGCGGCGGAATCGCCAACGAGGAGCACCGGAATGCCCGCCTCGTCGAAGACGCGCGCCGTCGAATAGTCGTAGGCGGTGAGCATCGGCCAGCGCTCGCCGGCCTCTTTCGCGTGCTGCAGGTCGCGGATCGTTATGCGCCGGTTCTGCACGCCGCCGTAAAGGGATTCGGACATGTTGACCCACTCTCCTCGAGGCCGGCAAGCCGGTCCCCGGGCTCAGCTGTGGACGGACAGCTTCATCGTGCGCCGTCACGCGCCGGATGTCTGCACGAAACGCGAGAGAAGTTGCTCACGTGTGCTCGCGCCAGCGGTTGCTGATCGGCAGTCTGCGGTCGCGTCCGAACGACTTGAAGCTGATCTTCGGCCCCGGCGGGTACTGGCGGCGCTTCCACTCTGCCGAGTCGACCAGGCGCGCAATCCGGCTCACGAGCTCCGCGTCGTATCCGGCCGCGATGACGTCGTGCAAGCCGGCATCGCCGTCCACGTACAGCGCCAGGATCGCGTCGAGCAGGTCGTAGTCGGGCAACGAGTCGGTGTCGAGCTGCCCGGGCCGCAGTTCGGCCGACGGCGGCTTCTCGATCGAGTTCGGCGGGATGGGCGGTAGCTGGCCATGCGCGTCCGCGTCTGAATTGCGCCAGCGCGCGAGCCGCCACACGAGCGATTTCGGCACGTCCTTGATCGGGGCGAATCCGCCGACCGCGTCGCCGTAGATGGTCGAGTAGCCGACCGCGAGCTCGCTCTTGTTCCCGGTGGCCAGCACGAGGTGCCCCTCGGCGTTGGACAGCGCCATCAGCGTCGTGCCGCGAACCCGCGCCTGGACGTTCTCCTCGGCCAGACCGGTCAGCTTCAGCGACTCGACGAAGTCGTCGATCATCGGCGCCACCGCGACCGTCCGATACTGCGCGCCGATGCGCTCGGCGAGATCGGCTGCGTCGGACTTGGAGTGCTCCGACGAGTAGTCGCTGGGCATCGAGACCCCGTGCACGTTGTCGCCGCCGATCGCGTCCGCGGCGATGGCAGCGACCACGGCGGAGTCGATACCGCCGGACATGCCGAGCACCACGGAGCGGAAGCCGTTCTTGCGGACATAGTCGCGGGTGCCCGTCACCAGAGCGGCCCATACCTCGGCCTCGTCGCCGAGCCGCTCGGCGATGTGGCCGGGGGCCGCCGCATACGCAGGCACCGGGCCGGTCTGTGTGTCGTGGTGCTCGACCCGCATGGGCGAGTTCGGCGGTGTCGCCGGGATCGCGGACCGGCAAGGCGGTAGCTCGACGTCGACGTGGAACAGCCCCTCGACGAACTGTGGAGTGCGGGCGAGCACGGCACCGTCGGCGCCGACCACGATCGAGTCGCCGTCGAACACGAGCTCGTCCTGAGCGCCGACCATGTTGACATAGACGACGGTCGCTCCCGCCTCGCGGGCACGCCGCTGCAGGAGCGGCAACCTCGCGTCGTCCTTGTTGCGCTCGTACGGGGAGCCGTTGATGTTGACGACGAGCCCGACGCCGACCTGGCCGGCCACGGTGAACGGTCCGCCCTCCTGCCACAGGTCCTCGCAGATCGTCAGCGCGATGTCGACGCCGCGGAAACGGACGACGGTGAAGCGGTCGCCGCGCACGAAGTACCGCGCCTCGTCGAACACCCCGAAGTTCGGCAGGTGGTGCTTGAAGTACGTCGCGACGACGCGTCCGCCGAGGCAGAATGCCGCCGCGTTGCGCGGACCGGCCCGCTCGTCGAGGTACAGCGTCGGGGCGTTGTGCGGGCCGCCGTCCTCGTCGAGGTAGCCGACGACGACCGCTGTGTCACCGAGGCCGGCGCCGGCCAGGTCGGCCGCCAGCTTCTCGACGGTGGCGCGCGACGCGATGCGGAACGACTCGCGGAAGACGAGATCCTCCGGCGGGTATCCGGTGATGGCCATCTCGGGGAACGTGACGAGATGGGCGCCTGCCGCCGCGGCTTCGCGGGTGCGGTCCAGGACGGCCGCTGCGTTGCCTGACAGGTCACCGACCGTGACGTCGATCTGGGCGAGCGCCACCCGAAGCTGAGGCATACGTCCAGTGTCCCGTCCGCGGGCCCGTGGCGCACCGGCGTCGGATGACTCGTCGGTCACCAGGGGAGCGGTCTACGCGTAACGGACGACATAGGGCAGAATGCTCGCTACTCGCGCACCGGCCGGCAACGAATTCGCAGCGACACGCCCAAGACGACGAGATCGCACGCAACCAAGCCGACCATCTGCGCGTCATAACAGTCAGAAGAGCCGATCGTGGCCCGCGGCTTGGCGTGTCGTGGGATCCGCATGGGTCACAATGGCTCTTTGGCGGCAGAACTTTACAGTTTTCACATCAATGGTTGTTCGGGCAGGGCGGGCCGGAGGTTGACGGTGTCGGTGGGGGTTCGGAGAGCTTGGTTCGTCGCGGCCTTGGCCGCCACGACTGCTCTGGTTCTCGGGGCGTGCACGTCCCAGCACAACGCGGCACCGGGGGGCCAGTCGCCTGCGGCGCACACCCAGTCCGCGACATCGCCCGCGCCGAGCACGGCGACGAGTACGGCGCCCGCGCCGCCCGCTCGCCTGGTTGCGCATCCGGCCAACGGAACGCACGGCGTCAGCCCGGCCGACCCGATCACCGTGACTGTGGCGGACGGCACGCTGACGTCGGTGACGATGACGAACGACGAGGGCAAGATCGTCAAGGGCGCGATCAGCGCCGATCAGCACTCGTGGGCGGTCGGCGAAGACCTCGGCTATGGCAAGGCCTACACGGTGAAGGCGAAAGCGGTGAACGCCGACGGCAAGCCGGTTGGGCGCACGTCGAGCTTCACCACGCTCACCCCGGACAACGTGACGATGCCGTACCTGAACACGACCGCGGGTACCAGCATCAAGGCCGGGGCGACCTACGGCGTCGGCATGGTGATCAGCGTCCACTTCGACGAGGCGATCTCGAACAAGGCGGCCGCCGAGAAGCACCTGAAGGTCACTTCGTCGCCGTCACAGCCGGGCAGCTGGTACTGGATGGACGACCAGAACGTGCACTTCCGCCCGCAGCAGTACTGGAAGGCGGGTACGAAGGTCAGCGTCGCGGCCGATGTCTACGGCGTCCAGATGGCCCCGGGCATGTACGGGCAGGCCGACACGAGCACGTCGTTCAAGATCGGCGCGCGCCACGTCTCGATCGCCGACGACAAGACCCACATGGTCAAGGTCTACAAGAACGGCACGCTCGTCAGGAAGATGCCGACCTCGATGGGCAAGGGCGGCAGCGAGGTCAGCAACGGCCAGACGATCACGTTCTGGACCCAGCGGGGTACGTACACGGTGCTCGACCAAGGCAACCCGGTGCGCATGGACTCGCGCAGCTTCGGGCTGGCCCTCGACGCAGGCGGGTACAACGTCCTGGTGTACTGGGCCACGCGCATCAGCACCGACGGCATCTACGTCCACTCCGCGCCGTGGTCGGTGTGGGCGCAGGGCAAGCAGAACACCTCGCACGGGTGCCTGAACGTCTCACCCGCGAACGCCGAGTGGTTCTACAAGTGGTCGCAGCCCGGCGACATCGTGCAGGTCAAGAACACCGGCGGTGCGCCGCTCGAGGTCTGGCAGAACGGTGACTGGGGCCTTTCGTGGTCGAAGTGGAAGGCCGGCAGCGCGCTGCACTAGGCCCAGCGGATCCGCAAGCCGTGAGCGTGCCGCAACCACCGCGCCGTAACCACAGAGCGACGAGCGCTCGCGCGAAGAGCCCGCCGCCGCCACGCGGCCCGCGCCGACGGCGCGGAGCGGAGCTGTGGATCCACCCGAGCGCAGCGAGTGGTGGGGACGCGGTTCCGCGAAAGGCGGAATAGGACGGCGTAATCTCCCGGTAACCCCACCCGGGGAGAGTGGAGAGCTGTGGATCGTCAGCAGGAGTTCGTCCTTCGCACACTCGAAGAGCGCCAGATCCGCTTCGTGCGGTTGTGGTTCACCGATGTGCTCGGCTACCTCAAGTCGGTCGCGATCGCGCCTGCGGAGCTCGACGGCGCCTTCGAGGAAGGCATCGGCTTCGACGGCTCGGCGATCGAGGGCTTCGCCCGGGCCAGCGAGAGTGACATGCTCGCTCGGCCGGACCCCGCGACATTCCAGATCCTGCCCGAGCCCGCTGGGCGGCCGGCCGATTCGGCGCGCATGTTCTGCGACATCACGATGCCCGACGGCTCGCCGTCGTGGGCCGACCCGCGCTACGTGCTGCGGCGTGCCCTGTCGAGGGCGGCCGAGCGCGGCTTCACGTTCTACACCCATCCCGAGATCGAGTTCTTCTTGCTGAAGGACCGGCCGTCCGACGGCAGCGAGCCCGAGCCGTTCGACAACGCCGGCTACTTCGACATGACCAGTGACGACAGCTCTCATGATTTCCGCCGCGAGGCCGTGAGCACGCTCGAGGGTCTCGGCATCTCGGTCGAGTTCAGCCACCACGAGGTGGCGCCGGGCCAGCAGGAGATCGACCTGCGATACGCCGACGCCTTGTCGATGGCCGACAACATCATGACGTTCCGGCACGTGATCAAGCAGGTCGCGATCGCGCACGGCGTGCACGCGACGTTCATGCCCAAGCCGTTCCGGCATCGCCCGGGAAGCGGCATGCACACGCACCTGTCGCTGTTCGAGGGCGACCGCAACGCGTTCCACGACCCCGGCGATCCGCTGAACCTTTCCAAGACGGCACGCGCTTTCATCGCCGGGCTGCTGCAGCATGCCCGTGAGATCACCGCGGTCACCAACCAGTGGGTGAACTCCTACAAGCGGCTGTTCGGGTACGCCGCTCCCGGCGAGCTGGTCGAGGCGCCGACGTTCGTCTGCTGGGGGCACGCCAACCGCTCGGCGCTCGTGCGCGTCCCGATGTACAAGCCCGGAAAGGCGAACTCCACCCGGGTCGAGATGCGCTCGCTCGACTCCGCGTGCAACCCGTATCTCGCGTTCGCGCTGCTCATCGCGGCCGGCATGAAGGGCGTCGAGGAAGGCTACGAGTTGCCACCAGGCGCCGAGGACGACGTCTGGTCGCTTTCGGACACCGAGCGTCGCGCCCTTGGTTACGACGAGTTGCCGCACAACCTCGCGGATGCGCTGCGCGCGATGGAGGATTCCGAACTCGTCGCCGAGACGTTGGGCGAGCACGTGTTCGAATTCTTCCTGCGTAACAAGCGCAGCGAGTGGGTTGATTACCGGGCCGAGGTAACGCCGTTCGAGCTGAGCAGATACCTTCCTGCGCTGTAGGTGTCGTTTCGACGAACGCCCGCTCGACCGCGCCAGCAGGAGGATGACCCGCACATGCCGACTCGCATCCGGCTGGTAGTCGCAAGCGCGTTGATGCTGTTCCTCGAGCTGTCCCTGATCCGGTGGACGGGTGCGCACGTCCTGCATCTGAGCTATTTCTCGAACTTCGTGCTGCTCGGCTCGTTCCTCGGCATCGGCCTGGGGTTCCTGCGGGCGCCGGACGATCGGCGCCCTGCGCCGTACTACTCGCCGGTGGTGCTGCTCGGGCTGGTCGGCTTCATCTCTGCCTACCCGGTGACCGTCGACCGCAAGGGCAGCCAGCTGATCTTCTTCACCAGTCTCAGTACGACCGGGCCGCCCATCTGGCTGATCCTGCCGGCGATCTTCCTCGCCGTAGCGGTGATCATGGCTGGTCCTGGCGAGCTGGTCGGCGAATGCTTCCAGCGGCTGCCCAGGCTCGAGGCGTACCGCTACGACCTGGTCGGCAGCTTGATCGGCATCACGGCATTCACCGGCCTCGCGTTCCTGGACGCGCCCCCGTTCGTGTGGTTCACGATCATCGGCGTCCTGTATGTCGCGCTGCTCGGGCGACCCGGCCTGTCTGTCTCGATCGCGCTGCTCGTGGCGCTGCTGCTCATGTTCATCTACCCGCTGCGGCACGACAAAGGCGTCTTCTGGTCGCCGTACTACCAGGTCACCACGATCGCCACCGCGGACTCGACGGGCGCCCCCGCGTGGGACGTCCAGGTCAACGGCATCCCGCATCAGCGACTGACGAGTGCGGCTGCCCGCGAGAAGGAAGAGCCGTGGTACAGCGAGCCCTACCTGCGGGTGCCGCGAACGCCGCAGAACGCGCTGATCGTCGGCGCCGGAACCGGCACCGACATCGCCATCGCGCTGTCGCACGGGGTCAGGCACGTCGACGCCGTCGAGATCGACCCGACCTTGCTGCGGTTCGGCCGCCAGAACAACCCGAACCACGTGTACCAAGATCCCCGGGTCACCTCGCACGTCAACGACGGCCGCGCGTACCTGCAGACCACGCACAAGAAGTTCGACCTGATCCTGTTCGCGCTGCCCGACTCGCTGACGCTCGTCTCCGGGGCGAGCTCGCTGCGTCTGGAGAGCTACCTGTTCACGGTCGAGGCGATGCGTGCCGCGCGTGCACATCTCGCGTCCGGCGGCGCGTTCGCGATGTACAACTTCTACCGCGAGTCGTGGCTGGTCGACCGGCTGGCCGGGACGATGGATACCGCGTTCGGGCACGCCCCGTGCCTGTCCGAGCGCCCGGACGCACCGAACCGTGCGGTGATCCTTGCCGGGCTCACGCAGTCCGATCAGAAGTGCGAGGTGACGTGGCGTCGGACGTCCGCGACCCCGCCGCCGTCCACGGACGACAAGCCGTTCCTGTACGTGCGCCACTCGACGGTGCCGTCGCTGTACGTCACGACGCTCGCATTGATCCTGCTGGCCAGCCTGGTTGCCGTCCTCGCCGTCTTGCTTAGCGCGCCTGCTGCGCGGGGTTCGACCCGGCTCGACCGCGTGCGGCACATGTGGTCCTACCGCGATCTGTTCCTGCTCGGCGCCGCGTTCCTGTTGCTGGAGACGAAGAACGTCACCGGATTCGCGCTGCTGTTCGGCACCACGTGGCTGGTCAACGCGTTCGTCTTCGGCGGTGTGTTGATCGCGGTTCTCGGCGCGGTCGAGTTCACCCGGCGACGGGCCACGCCTGCGCTGCCGATCATGTACGGGTTGCTGCTCGGTGGTCTGGTCCTGGCCTGGGCCGTGCCCGCGTCGTGGCTGCTCTCGCTGACCTTCCTGCTGCGCGTGCCGGTCGCCATCGTCATCGCGTTCCTGCCGATCTTCGCGGCGAACGTGATCTTCTCCAAACGCTTCGCCGCGACCGCACATCCGACGATCGCGTTCGCCACGAACCTGCTCGGTGCCATGCTCGGCGGGGCTCTGGAGTACCTCTCGCTGGCCTTCGGCTACCGCGCGCTGCTCCTCATCGCCGCGATCCTGTACCTCGGCGCGTACGCGGTGATGCCGCGCGACGCGCGCGAGGACGCCGCCGTCGAGGCGCAGCGGGAACCGGTCGTCGCCGGAGTGTGAGCAGCTAGGGTCGTCGGCGTGGGCGATCGACCGCTGCTTGTCGTGCAGAACGCCGCCGACGACCCGATCGGGCCGCTCGGTGAGTGGCTCACGGCCGCTGGGCTGACGCTCGACATCCGCGACGCCGAGCGCGGCGACTCGTTGCCGGGCGTCCTGGACGAATTCGGCGGGCTGGTGGTGCTCGGCGGTGGCATGAACGCGGACGCCGACGAGCGGGCGCCGTGGCTGCCCGCGGTGCGGGCGCTGCTCGCCGAGGCGATCGCCGGCGAGGTCCCGACGCTCGCCGTCTGCCTCGGCGCCCAGCTGCTCGCCGTCGCGCTCGGCGGGCGGGTCGGCCGCAATCCCGAGGGGCCCGAGTTCGGCGCGCAGCTCGTCGCGAAGCGTGCCAACTCGGCCACCGACCCGCTCTTTCGCGACCTGCCGATCACCCCGGACGTCATCCAGTGGCACTACGACGCGGTGCTGGAGCTGCCCGCGAGCGCCGTCCTGCTGGCCAGCTCGCCTGCCTGCGAAGTGCAGGCGTTCCGTGCCGGACGGGTCGCGTGGGGCATCCAGTTCCACATCGAGACGACGCCGTCGATCGTTCGCCAGTGGGCCGTCGAGGACGCCGCAGCCCTCGACGGTTATGACGTCGACGCGATCCTCGACCGGAGCGACACCGTGCATGCCGACATCGCCGAGACGTGGCGCCCGTTCGCCGCGGCGTTCGCGGCCGTCGTGGCCGATCCCGCGTCCGTCCCCGCATTGCGTCCACTTCGCATGGTGACCGCCGAGCCGGTCACCGACCCCGCCGCGATTCGCGCGGCACTCGCCGCCGAACTGCACGCCGCGCGGCAGCCGGCAGTCGACCCGCCGACCGGCCCGAGGTGACCACGACGGGCCGCATCGCGCAGCGCCTGGCGCGGCTCGGGTTCCTCGACGCCGGCCGCGCCAGCGAGCTGCTGAGCGGTGACGCGCTGCGCCTGTGGGACGCCGCCGCGAACGAGCCGTCCGACGACGGAGCCGCAGCAGTCGTGGCGGCTTTGAGCCGGGCCGCCGACCCGGACGCAGCCCTCGCCTCGCTCGCACTGCTGGCTGACGCCGCCGGGCCCGAGCTGCGCGCGGCGGTGACCGGCAGCGCCGTCCTGCGGGCGCGTCTCGTAGCACTGCTCGGGGCGTCGCCGGCGCTCGCCCAGCATCTCGTCGCCCATCCGGACGCCTGGCGCGTGCTGCTCGGCGGCGAGCACGACGTCAGGGGATCCGCCGCGCGGCTGGTCGATGCCGTCGGCGACGCCCCGAGCGAGCAGGCCGCGGCGAGTGCCCTGCGGGCGGCCTACCGGCATGAGCTGGTCGCGATCGCTGGGCGTGATCTCGCCGGCGAGCTCGACCTGCGCGCCGTGTCCGAGGCGCTGGCCGACCTGGCCGGTTACGTCGTGCAGAGCGCTCTGGCGGCCGCGGATGGCGGCAACGCCCGGTGCCGCCTCGCCGTCATCGCCATGGGCAAGGCCGGTGGGCGCGAGCTGAACTACGTCTCCGACGTCGACGTGGTGTTCGTCGCCGACGACACGGCCGACCAGGCTGAGCTTGCCGCAGCAACCTCGCTCGCCGCGGCGACGATGCGGATCTGTGGCGCGGCGGCCTGGGAGGTCGACGCCGCGCTCCGCCCCGAGGGCAAGGCAGGCCCGCTCGTCCGGACGCTGGCCAGCCACGAGGCGTACTACCGGCGCTGGGCGAGCACCTGGGAATTCCAGGCACTGCTCAAGGCGCGGCCGGTCGCGGGCGACATGGAGCTCGGCCGTCGCTACGTGGAGGTCACCGCGCCGATGGTGTGGACCGCCGCGGAGCGTCCGGACTTCGTCGCCGACGTGCAGGCGATGCGGCGACGGGTCGTCGCCCATCTGCCGGCTGATGTAGCCGAGCGCGAGCTCAAACTCGGTCCCGGCGGGCTGCGCGACGTCGAATTCGCCGTGCAGCTGCTGCAACTCGTCCACGGCCGCGGCGACGAGTCGTTGCGCGTCGCCGCGACGCTTCCCGCACTCGATGCCCTGCGCGACGCCGGGTACGTCGGTCGCAACGACGCGCTCAGCCTCGGCGACGCGTACCGGTTCCTGCGAGTGGCCGAGCACCGGCTGCAGCTGCGGCGGCTGCGGCGCACGCATCTGCTGCCGACCGACCCGGCCGACCTCGCCTGGCTGGCCCGCGCGATGGGCTTTCGGCCCGACGCGCGCGGCGACGCGCGGGCGGTCTTCGATGCGGAGTGGACGCTGCACGCGCGCGAGGTCCGGCGGCTGCACGAGAAGCTGTTCTACCGACCGCTGCTCGACGCAGTGGCCCGGGTGCCCTCGGTCGGGCTCCGGCTGACCGCGGGCGAGGCCGGCCGGCGGCTGACCGCGCTGGGCTTCGGCGACGAGCGAGGCGCGCTGCGCCACATCGAGGCGCTGACTGGCGGGCTGTCGCGACGGGCTGCACTGCAGCGCACGCTGCTCCCGGTGATCTTGTCCTACCTGGCCGACGCCCCCGATCCGGATGGTGGCCTGCTGGCCTACCGGCGGGTTTCCGACGCCCTCGGCTCCACGCCGTGGTACCTGCGGCTGCTGCGGGACGAGGGCGCGGTGGCTGAGCGCCTGGCGTACCTGCTCGGTACGAGCCGTTACGTCGAAGGGATGCTCGAACGCGCACCGGAGGCCCTGCAGTTGCTCGCCGACGACGCGTCCCTCGTCCCGCGACCGGCGGAGGAGCTGCATGCCGCGATGGTCGAATCGGCGCACCGGCAGCCCGACGCGCCGGCCGCGGTGGCCGTCGTCCGCGGCCTGCGCCGCGTCGAACTGCTGCGGACGGCGTTCGCCGATCTGCTCGGCGTCATCGACGTCGCCGACGTCGGCGAGGCGATCAGTGCCACGACCGAGGCGACGCTCGACGCAGCGCTACAGGTCATCCGCCGCGCCGTCGCGGCCGACCTCGACGTGGCGGAGCTGCCGATCGACTTCGCGGTGATCGCGATGGGCCGGCTAGGCGGCTGCGAGGTCGGTTACGGCTCGGACGCGGACGTGATGTTCGTCTTCGCCCCGCGCGAGCCAGGGTTGCCGGAAGCCGACGCGGCACACATGGCGCACGATGTGGCCGAGCGGCTGCGAACGCTGCTCAGCGCCTCGTCGGCGGATCCGCCACTGGCCATCGACGCGAACCTGCGTCCGGAGGGGCGTAACGGGCCGCTCGTGCGCTCCCTGGCGTCCTTCGCCGAGTACTACGCGCGCTGGTCGTCCGCGTGGGAGGCGCAGGCGCTGCTGCGTGCCCGGTTCGCGGTAGGCGACGCCGACCTGGGCAGGCGCTTCACCGAACTGATCGATCCGGTGCGGTACCCCCCGGACGGGCTGAGCTCGGCCGACCTCGCCGAGATCCGGCGCCTCAAGGGCCGCGTCGATGCCGAGCGGCTGCCGCGCGGCGCCGACCCGGCGACGCACCTGAAGCTCGGACCCGGCGCGCTCGCCGACGTCGAGTGGACGATCCAGTTGCTGCAGTTGGCGCATGGGCACGCGGTCGCCGGGTTGCGGACGACGCGGACGATCCCCGCGCTGCGCTCGGCCGCGGCGGCCGACCTGCTCAACCGCGCCGACGCCGAGGCGCTCGAGGCGGCCTGGCGCCTGGCCACGCACGCCCGCAACGCGATCATGCTGGTCCGCGACAAGGCTGAGGACCAGTTGCCGCACCAGGGCACCGCCCTGCGCGGGGTGGGACGGGCGCTCGGCTACCCAACGGGCTTCGATCCGGGCCGCGTCGTCGACGACTACCGCCGCACGGCACGGCGAGCCCGCCGCGTCGTCGAGCGGATCTTCTACAACTGAGGCGGCGGGTCGTCGCCGTGGTGGCGATGGACCATGGCCCGCAACCGCTCGAGTTCGGCCCGGCCCGCGCCCGCCGGATATCGCGCCGCCTCGGGCGCGGGTGCGTGGGCGGGACGTCCGGACATCAGCCACTGAACGCCGAAGCCGACGCCGAGCACGACGAGTCCGCCGGCCGCGTCGATGACGAAGTGGTTGGCCGTGCCCACGATTACGACGAGCGTGCCGAACGGATAGAGCACCGCCAGGGCCCGTAGCCACCGCGGCCGCGCGCAGCAGTACACGGCGATCGCGCACCAGACGGCCCAGGCGATGTGCAGGCTGGGCATCGCGGCGAACTGGTTGGTGTGCTCGGCGACGTTCGGGTCGGCCAGCGAGCCCCAGGTGTGGTACTTCGCGAGCGTGTCGATGTAGCCGTATTGCGGCAGCAGGCGCGGGGGAGCGAGCGGGTACAGGAAGAATCCGGCGAGCCCGGCGAGCGTCATCGCGAACAACGCCGTGCGCAGGCCCCGGTAGACGCGCGGTCGAGCCATGAACAGCCATACCAGCACGGCGATCGTGACGATGAAATGCAGCGTGGCGTAGTAGTAGTCCATGGTCTGCGCGAGCCATGGGTTGTGGTCGACGAAGTGGTTCACGGACAGCTCGAAATTGAAGTGCAGCTTGTCCTGCAGCCATTGCACGCTGCGCCCGTGCCGCTGGGCGATGCCGGGCTGGTTCGGCACGAGGTTGCGGGCTTCGCGGTACAGGTAGTAGCCGATGCCGATCAGCGCGAGCTCCTGCCACCATCGGGGTGTGCGGTGATACAGCAGCCGCTGCGGCCACAGACCGCGGAAGCGCCTTAATGACGGGGACTTCTCCCTCGTCGGCGTTGCGGTCGCGGTCATCGCGCAATGGTCTCACTGCGGCTGCACGGCACGCGCATTGATATCGGCAGACGCGTCGTTTCGCTCAGCGACGCCTCAGCAGCGGGTTTTGTCACGATCCCGGCAGGATCGCCTCGATGGCCGCGCGGATCTGTGGCGCGTCCGGCTTGGTTCTCGGCCGGAACCGGCCGACGACTGCGCCGTCCGGTGAGATCAGGAACTTCTCGAAGTTCCACTGGATGTCGCCGGCTTCGCCCTCGGCGTCGGCGACCTCGGTGAGGCGCTCATAGATCGGGTCGCGACCGGGCCCGTTGACCTCGATCTTGGCCGATATCGGGAACGTGACGCCGTACGTCGTCGAACAGAACTCCGCGATCTCCTCGGCGCTGCCGGGCTCCTGACCGCCGAACTGATTCGACGGGAATCCGATGACGGTGAGCCCGCGGTCGGCGAGCTCCTCGTGCAGTGCTTCGAGCTGGGCGTACTGCGGGGTCAGTCCGCAGCGGCTGGCCACATTGACGACGAGCGTTGCCTTGCCGGCGCTCAGCGCGCCGAACGTCGTCTGCGTGCCCTGCAGCGTGGTGACCGGAAGATCGGACAGATCGCTCAACGGAGACTCCCCGACTAGACCGCCTTTGTCCTGGGTTGAGCGTATGACGGTCGCCGGCTATTCCGCTGAAAACGGCTGGAGGCCCCGGGGATCCCGGGGCCTCCAGTGCGCGTGTGACTCAGACGTCGTAGTAGAGCGCGAACTCGTGCGGGTGCGGGCGCAGGCGGATGGCGTCGACCTCGTTCTCCCGCTTGTAGCCCACCCAGGTCTCGATGAGATCAGCGGTGAAGACGCCGCCCTCGAGCAGGTAGTCGTGGTCGGCCTCGAGTGCGTCGAGCACCGCGTCCAACGACCCTGGCACCTGGGCGACCGCTTTTGCCTCGTCCGGCGGCAGCTCGTAGAGATCCTTGTCGATCGGCGTCGGCGGCTCGATCTTGTTCCGGATGCCGTCGAGGCCGGCGAGCAGCATCGCCGGGAACGCGAGGTAGGGATTTGCCGCGGGGTCCGGCACCCGGAACTCGACCCGCTTGGCCTTCGGGTTGGCGCCGGTGATCGGGATGCGGCAGCACGCCGAGCGGTTGCGCTGGGAGTACACGAGGTTGATCGGCGCCTCGTAGCCCGGCACCAGGCGGTGGTAGCTGTTCGTCGTCGGGTTGGTGAACGCGAGCAGCGACGGCGCGTGCGCGAGCAGGCCGCCGATGTAGAACCGCGCCATGTCGGAAAGCCCCGCATAGCCGACCTCGTCGTAGAACAGCGGCGCGCCGTCCTTCCACAGCGACTGGTGACAGTGCATGCCCGAGCCGTTGTCGCCGGCCAGGGGCTTGGGCATGAACGTCACGGACTTGCCGTTGCGCCACGCGACGTTCTTCACGACGTACTTGTAGAGCAGCAGTTTGTCGGCTGCGTGCAGCAGCGAGTCGAACTTGAAGTCGATCTCGGCCTGGCCTGCCGTGCCGACCTCGTGGTGCGCGGCCTCGATCTCGATGCCGAGATCCTGCAGAACGGTGGTCATCTCGCTGCGCAGGTCGGCGTAGTGGTCATAGGGCGGCACCGGGAAGTAACCCTGCTTGTGCCGCACCTTGTAGCCGAGGTTGCCGCCCTCCTCGTCGCGACCGGTGTTCCACGCGGCGGACTCGGAGTCGATGTGGTAGTAGCTCTCGTGGGCGTTGTCGTCGTAGCGCACGGAGTCGAAGATGTAGAACTCCGCCTCTGGCCCGAAGAACGCGGTGTCGGCGATGCCCGAGCTCTTCAGGTACTCCTCCGCTTTGCGGGCGATGTTGCGCGGGTCGCGGCTGTACGCCTCGAGCGTCACCGGGTCGTGCACGAAGAAGTTGATGTTGAGCGTCTTCTCGGTGCGGAAGGGATCCACCACGGCTGTGGCAGGGTCGGGCAGCAGCAGCATGTCCGATTCGTGGATCTCCTGGAATCCGCGGATCGACGAGCCGTCGAACGCGACGCCACTGCTGAAGAAATCGGCGTTGAACGTCGTGGCCGGCACGGTGAAGTGCTGCATGGTGCCGGGCAGGTCGCAGAACCGGACGTCGACATACTTGACGTCGTTGTCCTTGACGTACCTCAGGACTTCTTCTGAGCTGTTGAACATCCGTCCTCCGTGTGCGGTGTGGGTGCGGTGAACGCTACGAACGCGGGGTTGCTGGTCGATATCCCATTTGTTTCCGGGGTGTTACGCGCCTGTGCCAGCGAGTCGATCATGCCCGCACGACAGCGGTGCCGGTGAGGCGATCGTGCAGCCCGCGAGCGTCCCTGTCCACGATCACGGCCGGGACGAACGCGAACAGCAAGGCCGTTCGCACGAGCACGAGCAGCAGGCCGAGTCGCTGAGCCGCGTCGACGCGAACCACGCGGACGCCGAACAGGTGCATGCCGAGCGTCTGCCCGCCGAGGATCAAGCCCACGACGTAGTCGATCGCGAGCGGGATGAGGCTCCACGATCCGGGTAGATGGCCGGCCGGCCCGTGCAGGTCACTGCGCCGCACGAACAGCGACGCGATCAGGCCCGACGCGGCACAGTCGACGAGCAGCGCCAATGCGCGCGTGCCCGTCGGGGCCAGCGAACCGGTGCCCTCGGCGGGCAGGCCGAGCCGCTCGCCGCGATAGTGCTGCGGGGCGGTCGTGCTCACGAACGCCGGCGGACGCTGCGCTGCACGTTGCGCATCTTCGCGCCGGCCGGCATCGGCCCCTGCGGCAGCGGCGGCTTGCCTCCGCCGAGCGCCTGCAGTCGCTTGTCGAGCGCGCTGACCTGGTCCTTGTTGAGATTGCGCGGCAGCTTGAACAGGTGGCTGTTGAGCTTGCGCAGCGTCACCTCGCCCTCGCCATTGCCCACGACAACGTCGTAGATCGGGGTGTCGCCTGCGAGGCGAGCGATCTTCTTCTTCTCCTGCACGATCAGGCCGCGGACGCGATGCGGCGCGCCCTCGCCGACGAGGACGACGCCGGGCCGGCCGACGAGCCGGTGCACCGCGTCGAGCTGCGACGTGCCGGCAATGGCAGGCGTGGTGCGCCAGTCACCGCGCAGGTTGTTCTGCAGCACCCACGCGGCGGCGCCGGGTGTGCCTTCGGCCTGGGCGAACATCGCGACCTGGGCGCGGCGGCTGAACACGAACATCGCCACCATCACGCCGCTGACCACGGCGATCGGGATCGGGATGAACGGGCCGGCGAACAGGAACAAAGCCACGTACAGGATCGCCCCCACGCCCACGCCGGAGATGATCAGGTACGGGATGAGGCGAGAGTCGTTCTGCCGGGTAAGCGTGAAGGCCTGCCGGACGTTGCGCCACGTCTGGCGCCGGCTGGCTCGTTTCTCGGCCCGGGCCGCCTTCTTCTCGGCGCGGGTGAGCTTCGCGGGCTTGCTGGGCCCGGCAGATTTGGCCATGACACCAAGGATAGGGCCGCGCCGCCGGGTGACCCGGCCGGGCCGCTTCGTCCCGATTCGGCGCCCAGATTTCCCCGAGACCGAATCGTTATGCATAATCACCGGCATCGTGGCAGACGCACAGCGGAGGGCAACGCCTGGCGGGCGCAGTGTTGCCGCCGGCCGACATCGTCGCCAACCCCCTCCGGCGCGCCGCTCGCCACGCGTGGCCGGCGGGCTCGCCGTGCTGGGCCTCGGCGCGATGGTCGCGCTTCCGTCGACGGCGCCCACGCCGGTCGCCGACGTCAAGAATCCGGCCAACTCACTGGCGCAACCAGCGCTCGGTGCGACTGCGTGGACGGACCGGACGTCACGATCGGCCGATCGGGCGCCACTGCCGTCGCGTGCAACCAAGCAGGTCAGGGATGCATTGCGTGCTCATGGCGTGCCCGTCGATCCCGATGCGACCGGGCTCGGGGGGCTCACCAAGTTGATCCCGGCGGCGGAGCCGACCGTCCAGCGCGCGGCAGTGCAGCCGGGGGCGATCCAGCCGCCTGCGGTGCCGCTCGACGGATCGGCGGGCTCGCGCATCATCGCCGAGGCGGGCAAGTACCTCGGCGTGCCGTACGTGTACGGCGGCGCATCGCCGGCGGGGTTCGACTGCTCGGGCTACACGATGTGGGTCTACGCACATGCGGGAGTGGGCAGCCTGCCGCACAACTCCGAGGCACAGCGGCAGATGTTCCGGGCGATCCCGCGCGACCAGGCCCGGCCCGGCGACCTGATCTTCTACATGTCCGGCGGGTCGTCCTACCACGTGGCGATCTACGCTGGCGGCAATCTGCAGTACGCGGCGCCGGCCACCGGCCAGGACGTCAAGATCGAGACCATCTGGTCATCGCAGATCGTGTTCGGCACGATCTGGCACTGAGGCGCGCCGCCGGCACGGCCTACCGTCGTAGCGTGGCCCGCGGCCCGGCCGCCGATCACCAGCCGCCGCGCCGATCTCGATGATCATGTCGCGTTTCACAGCGCGTCCGGCGTCAGCAGCGCAGTCAAACGCGACATGATCAAGGACAATGAGCCACGCGCGGACGGTCAGCCGCGCGCAGCGCAGTCCCGGGCGCTAGCGCCGGGCGGCGACGGCCTGCTGGAACAGCCGGCCTGCGCGGTAGGACGAGCGCACCAGCGGCCCGCTCATCACACCGGCGAAGCCGACCTGCTCGGCCTCCTCGCGCAGCTCGACGAACTCCTCGGGCTTGACCCATCGCTCGACCGGGTGATGGCGCTTGCTCGGCCGCAGGTACTGGGTGATCGTGATCAGTTCGCAGCCGGCGCCATGCAGGTCTCGCAGCGCCTGACTGATCTCGTCGCGCGTCTCGCCCATGCCGAGGATCAGGTTCGACTTGGTCACTAACGCGGCGTCGCGCGCCTGGCGGATGACGTCGAGCGAACGCTCGTAGGTGAACGCCGGCCGGATGCGCTTGAAGATGCGCGGGACGGTCTCGACGTTGTGGGCAAGCACCTCGGGGGCGCTGCCGAAGACCTCGGCGAGCTGCTCGGGCACCGCGTTGAAGTCGGGGATGAGCAGCTCGACGCCGGTGCCCGGGTTGAGCGCATGGATCTGGCGCACGGTCTCGGCGTAGAGCCACGCGCCGCCGTCGGGCAGGTCGTCGCGGGCCACACCGGTGACGGTGGCGTAGCGCAGCCCCATCGCCTGGACGCTCTGTGCGACCCGTCGCGGCTCGTCGCGGTCGAGCGCGGCGGGCCTGCCGGTGTCGATCTGGCAGAAGTCGCAGCGGCGCGTGCACTGGTCGCCGCCGATGAGGAACGTCGCCTCGCGGTCCTCCCAGCACTCGTAGATGTTCGGGCAGCCGGCTTCCTGGCAGACGGTGTGCAGCCCCTCGCGTTTGACCAGGGCGTGCAGCTCTGTGTACTCCGGCCCCATCCGCGCGCGGGTCTTGATCCACGGGGGCTTGCGCTCGATCGGCGTCTCGGCGTTGCGCGCCTCCAGGCGCAGCATCCGGCGTCCGTCTGGAGGGGCGATACTCACCAGTCGAGCTTACGCGGGCAGCGAATCGCGTCGCCGGTACCGACGCGCGAGGTCGGGCTCGAACTGGTCGCGATCCCCGATCAGGACACTGGCGAGCCGTCCAAGTACGTCTGACGTGGCGTCGCCAGTCGCTAGCCGGTGACCGCTGCCGGCTGCTGCGCGAGGCCGTCGACGAACGAGGGCAGGTGGCGTTCGACGATCGGCAGCAGCTCGTCGACCGTCACGTCGCGGCCGAGTTCGCGAGACAGCGACGTGACGGCTGCGTCGGTGATGCCGCACGGCACGATGCGGTCGAACCACGACATGTCGGGGTTGCAGTTGATCGCGAAGCCGTGCAGCGTCACGCCGCGTGCCACCCGCACGCCGATGGCGGCCACCTTGCGGTGCGGCCCGCCCGTCGTCAGCCAGGCGCCGCTGCGCCCCTCGACCTGCTCGGCCGACACGCCGACCTCGGCGCAGACGCCGATGAGCATGCGCTCCATGCTGCGCACATACGCGACGACGTCGATCGGGTCCGGCAGGCGCAGGATCGGGTAGCCGACGAGCTGCCCCGGACCGTGCCAGGTGATCTTGCCGCCGCGATCGACGTCGATCACCGGCGTGCCGTCGATCGGCCGCTCGGACGCGATCGTGCGCTTGCCCGCGGTGAACACCGGCGGATGCTCCAGCAGCAGAACGGTGTCGTCTGCCGTGCCGGCGACACGCGCGTCGTGCAGCTCGCGCTGCCGCTGCCAGGCGTCGTCGTAGGGCACCAGGCCCGCCCGAATGATCCTCACCAGAGCAAGGCTACCTGCGCGGATCCGCCGGCTGAGCGGTCTCAGCGGAGCAGGCGAGTGTCCAACCGGGACTCGATGGCGGTGCCGTCGCCCGACTCGACGTAGTAGGCACCCTTGCCGTCGATCTCGGTGACCGCCTCGACCAGCGTGGTGCCTCGGTACAGCAACCCGGCGCCGTCGTCGGTCGCGTATCCGGCGGGCAGCGTTCCGTCCGCGATCAGCGACTCGAACACCGGCCGGCGCTGGTCCTCCGTGTCGTAGTGCACCCCGTTGGAGTACGGCAGGAACGCCAGGCCGTTCGTGACCGGCCGCAGGTCAGGGCCGAAGGAGTCCGTCGTGCCGCCGACGTGCCAGCAGATCGAGCCGGCCGAGACGCCCGTGAGCACGACGCCCGCTTGCCACACCTCGTGCAGGATCGCGTCGAGACCGTGCAGCCGCCAGAGCGCGAGGAGTCCGGCGACGCTGCCACCCCACACCCAGACGACGTCCTGGTCGAGCAGGTGGCCGCGGATGTCGTCGATGTTCGGCATCGCGAACAGCGTCAGGTGGCTGCCGCGAATGCCGCGCTGCTGCGCGGCGTCGTAGAACGCGGTGATCAGCCCGGAGGCATCACCGCTCGCGGTGGGGATGAAGCACACGCGAGGCGCGCGGCCGGTGACGCCGGACAGGTCGATGGCGAGCTCGGTGAGCGGGCCGATCTCCCAGGCCACCCGCCGCCCCGGCACGACGCCCCCCGATGTCGCCAGGATGGTCGGCTGCTCAGCAGTCATGCACCCGGACGCTAGCGGGTGGCGGCGGTCAGGCCCACGGGATTTAGACCCATTCACCCCACTGCGACCATTCGACGCCTGTGGATAACCGACGACGCCGGTTTGCCGTTTCGCCTACGGTTTGCGGCCATGACGTGGAAGCTGCCTGGTTACGTCGTCGAGGAGCTGCTCGGCTTCGGCGGGTCGGGTGAGGTCTGGCGCGGCCGGGTCAGCGCCGGTGGCGACCCGGTGGCGCTCAAGCGGCTGCCGATCGCCGAGCCGGCTCAGATCCAGGCGGCGCGCGCCGAGGCAGCGTTGCTGTCGACGCTCGATCACCCGCACCTGATCCGCCTGCACGAGCTGGTCCCGGTCGCCGACGCCGTCGTCCTCGTGCTCGATCTGGCGGCGGGCGGGTCACTCGCCGACCTGCTTGCGCAGCGCGGCCGGTTGACGCCTGGCGAGGTGATCACCGCGCTGGCGCCGATCGGCGCCGCACTGGCGTACGCACACAACGAGGGGGTCGTGCACGGCGACGTCACGCCCGCGAACGTGCTGTTCACCGAGCCCGGTCTGCCGCTGCTGGCCGACCTGGGCGTGGCGCGGATCGTCGGCGACTCAGCGCCCGCCCGCAGCACGCCCGCGTACGTCGATCCGGCCGTCGCGGCGGGCTGTGCGCCAGGGGCGCCGAGTGACGTGTTCATGCTTGCCGCGGTGGCGCTCCACGCTCTGACCGGGACGCCGGTGTGGTCGGGCGCCACGCCTGCCGAGATGCTTGCCCAAGCTGCGGCCGGCGAGCTCGACGTCGCCGATCGCCTGAGCGGCATCCCGTTCGACATGGCCGCATTGCTCGAACGGGCGCTGTTGGTCGAACCCCACCTGCGGTGCAATGCGGCCGAGTTCGCGCTCGACCTGCGGCACAGTGCCGAACCGACGCCGGTTGAGCTCTACGCGGGCCGCGTCGGGGCCGGCCCGGTGGACTCCGCATCGCAGCGGCCGGCGGAATCCGGTCCGGCGGCCGTCTCGCGGCCGACCTTCCCGCGGCCGGGCATCGACGCACCGACGTCGCATCCGGGCCAGCTCACGCACGGCGTCCGCGCCGCGCTGCGTCCCGTGTTGCCGACTCGGCGGCGAAAGGCCCGCGATGTGCTGCGCAGCGTTGCCCGCTACGCCGCGCCCGTCCTTGTCGTGCTCGGCATCGGCGCGGCGGCCGTCGCGTTGTCGGCGCATCGAGGCGATGCCGCGGCGCCGCCCAGGACTCCGACCCGGCCCGCGTCGCCGTCGCTGTCCGGTCCTTCGAGGCTCGACGCGGCGGGCGCGGCGGCGGTGCTGCGCTCGCTCGACAAGCTCCGCGAGCAGGCGTTCGCACGGCGCGATCCCGCCTTGCTGGCACGCGTGTACGTGCCGGGGCCGCTGCTCGTCCAGGACAGCGCGTTGCTGGAGCGAGTCGCGCCTCGCGGATGCACGCTGGCCGGCGTCCGCACGGCGTACACGTCGGTGCGGGTGGACGTCTCCGGCGAACGCCCGGTGGTCACGACGCGGGCGACGCTCGCGCCCTCGACGCTGATCTGCGGCGGGACGCGCTCGGGCACTGCCGCGGGCGAGGGTCCGACCAGCCTGCGCATCGAACTGGTGCGCCACGACGACGGATACCGGATCGCCAGCCAGCGGACAGACCGCTAGCCAACGGCCAACGCGGCGCGCAGCGCTTCGTCGAGGGTCGGATGCCGGAACTCGAAGCCGGCCGCTGACAGCCGAGCCGGCAGCGCGCACTGACCGCCGAGTGCCTCTCCGGCCAGCTCGCCGACCGCGAGCCGCAGGGCGAACTTCGGCACCGGGATCACGGCCGGCCGTTTCAGCAGCCGGGCCAGGCCGCCGACGAGCTCGCTGTTTCGTACCGGGTTCGGCGCGGTCAGGTTGAACGGTCCGTCGAGGTCGGAGTTGATCAGGAAGGCGGTCGCGGCCACCATGTCGGCGAGCGAAATCCACGCCACGAACTGCCTGCCGCTACCCAACCTGCCGCCCACGCCCATCCGCACGATCGGCCGCAGCCGTCCGAGCAGCCCGCCGTGCGGCGACAGGACGACGCCGGTGCGCAGGTGGACGACCCGGGCACCCGCCTGCCTGGCCGGTTCAGCGGCCGCCTCCCAGTCGCTGCACAACTCCGCGAGGAAGCCCGCACCGCGCGGCGCGGACTCGTCGACAACACGCTCGCCGGTGTCGCCGTAGTAGCCGATCGCGGATGCGCAGACCAGGCTCGTGCGGTGCTCGGCGGCGGCGACGGCCTGCGCCAGGGTCAAGACCGGATCCAGGCGGCTGCTGCGGATCGCCCGCTTGTAGGACTGCGTCCAACGGTGATCACCGACGCCTACCCCGGACAGGCACACCACGGCACCGACCCCGGTCAGCGCCGAGGCCGGGACGTCGTGGCGCTCGGGGTGCCACTCGATCTCGTCCGCGCGCCGGGCCGGGCGCCGGACCAGACGGCGGACGACGTGCCCGTCGGCGATCAGCGAACCCGCCAACTCGGTGCCGAGCAGCCCTGAGCTGCCGGCAAGCAGGATCGTCACCCGCGTCAGGCGAGCCCGAGCGCGCGCTCGAAGGCGCCGGCCTCCAGCCGAGCCTTGAGAGTGCCTAGGAACCGTGCGGCATCGGCGCCGTCGACGACACGATGGTCGTAGGTCAGCGCGAGGTACACCATCGACCGGATCGCGATCGTCTCGCCGAAGTTGTCGTCGCTGACCACCACGGGCCGCTTGACGACGGCTCCGGTGCCGAGGATCGCGACCTGCGGCTGGTTGATGATCGGCGTGTCGAACAGCGCGCCGCGACTGCCTGTGTTCGTCAGGGTGAACGTGCCGCCGGACAGCTCGTCCGGGCTGATCTTGTTGGTACGGGTGCGCTCGGCGAGGTCGGCGATCTGGCGTGCCAGCCCGGTGAGGTTGAGGTCGCCGGCATTGTGGATCACCGGCACCAGCAGGCCGCGCTCGGTGTCGACCGCGATGCCCAGGTGCTCGGCATCGTGGTAGGTGATCGTCTTCTGCTCGGTGTCGACGGACGAGTTGACGTTCGGGTGGGCCTTGAGCGCCTCGACTGCGGCGACGGCGAAGAACGGCAGGAACGACAGCTTGACGCCCTCGCGCGCCTCGAAGTCCGCCTTGGCGCGGTCGCGCAGCCGGGCGATCCGGGTGACGTCGACCTCGACGACGGTGGTGAGCTGCGCGGAGGTCTGCAGCGACTCGACCATGCGCGACGCGATGGTCTGCCGCAGCCGGCTCATCTTCTCGACGTGACCGCGTACCGCCGGCGGCGCTGAGGCGGCTGGTGCCGAGTCGGCAACCGGCACGGGTGCTGCCGCCGCGGCGGTGAGCGCCTCGGCTTGTTCGGCGGCCTCCTGCGCTGCGCGCCCGGCGGCGGCCAGGACGTCGGACTTGCGGATGCGCCCACCGACCCCGGTGCCGATGATCGCGGTGAGGTCGACCCCGTGCTCGCTTGCCAGCTTGCGCACGAGGGGAGTGACGTAGGTGCCGGCAAGGTCGTCGTCGTCGGCCGTTTCGACCTGTGCTTCGGCTTCTTCGGCCGGTGCCGATGCCGGTGCCGGTCCGGGTGGGGCGGCGTCGGCGACCGGCGCCGGTGGGGCCTGCTGCGGGGCCGGCGCCGGGGCGGGCGCCTGCTGCTGCGGCTGCGCCGGCGGAGTGAACGCGTACGGCTGCGGGGCAGGCGCCGGCGGAGCCGGGGCGGGCGCTTGCGGGGCGGGAGCGGCCTGCTGCGGGGGCGGCGCGGCTTGGCCGGGTGCCGATGCCGGCGCTGCTGCGAAGGGCTGGTCGCCGATCGGCTGGTACGCGAACGGCTGGTCGGCACGCGGTTGCGCGCTCGGCGGCGCCTGCGGTGCAGGCGCAGGCGGCTGCTGTGGGTAGGGCTGCGGCGCGGGCGCCTGCTCGGCACGCGGCTGCTCGGCACGCGGCTGCTCGGCACGCGGCTGCTCGGCACGCGGCTGCTCGGCATAGGCCGGCCCCGCGGGCGCGGCCGGCGCCGCGCCGTCGTCGCCGATCACCGCGAGCTCGACGCCGATCTCGACCGTCTCGTCCTCGTGCACCTTGATCGAAGTGAGGACTCCGGACGCGGGCGAAGGTACCTCCGTGTCGACCTTGTCGGTGGACACCTCGAGCAGCGGCTCGTCGGCGTCGACATGGTCGCCCTCGCTCTTCAGCCAACGGGTGACGGTTCCCTCGGTCACGCTCTCTCCGAGTCGCGGCATGGTCACAGAGACCGACATGGATCCAGGGCTCCTTCGAGTGGGCGGGTGACTTGACTCAGTCGTGGACGTGCAGCGGCTTGCCGGCGAGCAGCAGGTGCGCCTCGCCGATGGCCTCGGACTGCGTCGGGTGCGGGTGGATCAGCTGGGCAACCTCGCTCGGCAGCGCCTCCCAGTTGTAGATCAGCTGGGCTTCTGCGATCAGCTCGCCGACCCGGTCGCCCACGATGTGCACGCCGAGCACCGGTCCGTCAGTCTGCGCGACCAGCTTGACGGCGCCCTTCGTCTGCAGGATCGCGCTACGCCCGTTGCCGGACAGGTCGTACGTGACGGTCTTGACGTTGTCTGCGCCGAACTTGGCGACGGCCTGGGGCTCGGTGAGGCCGACCGACGCGACCTCGGGCGAGGAGTAGGTGATCCGCGGGACGCCGGCGTAGTCGATCGGTACGACGGGCAGCCCGGCGATGTGCTCGGCGACCATGATGCCCTCGGCGAACCCGACGTGCGCCAGCTGGGGATGCGCAGCCTGACGGGTCGCGACCAGGTCGCCGACGGCGTAGATGCCCGGCACGCTGGTGCGGCAGTACTCGTCGACGGTGACGAAGCCGCGTTCGATCGCGATGCCGGCCTCCTCGTAGCCGAGGTTCGCCGAGGACGGGCCGCGCCCGACCGCGACGAGCAGCAGCTCGGCGTCGAGGTTCTCGCCGCCCTCGAGGAAGACGCGCACGCCGGTTTCGGTGTGCTCTACGCGCTGGAACCGGGCGTTGAGCTTGAAGCCGATGCCGCGGCGGCGGAACGCGCGCTCGAGCAGCTTGGAGTTCGCCTCGTCCTCGAGCGGGACGAGGTGTGGCAGCGCCTCGATGATCGTGACCTCGGTGCCGAAGGAGCGCCACGCGCTGGCGAACTCGACGCCGATGACGCCGCCGCCGAGCACGATCGCGCTGGACGGCACGTGGTCGAGCTGCAGGGCGTGCTCGCTCGCGATGACCCGCCCGCCGTCGAGCTCGAGGCCGGGCAGCGTCCGAGAGTAGGAACCGGTGGCCAGGATGATGTTCTTCGCCGTGTAGGTGGTGTCGCCGACGGTCAGCTGCCGGGCGCCGGTGAGCCTGCCCTCGCCTTCGATGATGGTGATGCCGCGGCTCTTGATCAGCCCAACCAGGCCCTTGTGGTTCTTGTCGACGACGCCGTCCTTGTACTTGTGGACGCCGCCCATGTCGATGCCCTCGAACGTGGCGTTGACGCCGAACTGCGCGCTCTCGCGGGCCTGGTCGGCGATCTCGCCCGCGTGCAGCAGTGCCTTGGTCGGGATGCAGCCGCGGTGCAGGCAGGTGCCACCGACCTTGTCCTTCTCGACGAGCACCACGGACCTGCCTAGTTCGGCGGCACGCAGCGCCGCGGCGTAACCGCCGCTGCCGCCGCCGAGGATGGCTAGGTCAACGGTGGCGCCGATGTCGCCTGTGTTGCCAGCGATGCCGGCGATGTCAGCCACGTTCCTGTCTCCTGACCGTTGTGGACTAGCGCTCGGGACCATCTTGGCACCCACCTGCCCGCCCGTGACACTCGGCGCAGAGGGCCTCGCGCCGGTCCGGCCGGAACTTGTCGACGGATGCCATGATTGGGGCTGGCAGACCGGCTTGACCGGCGTCCGGCGACATTTCGGCGGACGGTGACGAAAGGGGAGCGGTGGCCTTGTTCGGTCGCCGGAAGCGGCATCGACCCGGCACGGTGCGTAGCGCGTCGTCGACGGACGTGGCGCACCTGTCTCAATTCGTCAAGTCCCGGCCGGGCGTCGAGGCGTTCATCGAGCCACGCACCGCCGTGACCGAGACCACGGTCGTTCTCGTTGCCTCCACCGGGGAATGGACGCGCCGCCGCGTCGCCGGCGCAGAAGGTGCACGCGAGTTCGCCCGCAAGCACGGTGTCCCGCTCTATGACGTCGGCGTGGTCGGCTACCCGCAGCGGATGCGCGACTGGACGGCGAAACGCAAGGCGAACGGCGAGACCGGCCCGCCGGGACTCAGCGGCCCTTCGGTGTAGCGGCCACGTCCTCCAGCATCGCGATGAGCGTGCGCACGCACGCACCGGTTCCGCCCTTGGGCGTGTAGCCGTGTGGCGAGCCGTCGTTCCACGAGGGCCCCGCGATGTCCAGGTGCACCCACGGCAGCCCGTCCGGCACGAACTCGGCGAGGAAGTGCCCGCCGACGAGCATCGAACCCCACCGGTCCGTGGGCAGGTTGGCGATGTCGGCGACTGCGGAGTCGAGCCCTGGACGCAGATCCTCGGGCAGCGGCATCGCCCACAAGGACTCGCCGGCCGCGTTCCCGACAGCGACCACTCGGTCGCGGAACGCCGGATCGCCCATCGCGCCGATCACGCGCGTGCCGAGGGAGACGACCTGGCCGCCGGTCAGCGTCGACGTCTCGAGCAGGTAGTCAGGTGAGTCCTCGCTGGCTCGCGTGATCGCGTCAGCGAGGATCACCCGGCCCTCGGCGTCGGTGTCGACGATCTCCAAGGTCTTCCCGCCGCGCATGGTGAGCACGTCCGACGGTCGGTAGGACGATCCGGAGATCATGTTCTCGGCCATCGGCAGCGTGGCGACGACCTCGACGGGCAGCTTCAGCTTCGCCGCGGCGACGACGGCCGCGGCACTCGCGGCGGCGCCGCCCATGTCGGATTTCATCGACGCCATGCTCGAACCCGGCTTGAGGTTCAGCCCGCCGCTGTCGAACGTGATCCCCTTGCCGACCAGGGCGATTCGCGCGACCGGACGGGCCGGGCGGTAGGCGAGTCGGGCCAGGCGAGGCGGCCTCGCCGAGCCGGATCCGACGCCGAGGACCCCGCCGAAGCCGCCGCGTCGAAGGGCCTTCTCGTCGAGGATCTCGACGTCGAGGCCGGCGGCCTGCCCTGCCTCGGCGAGCCGCTCGGCGAACGTCTGCGGGTACAGGTCGTTCGGCGGCACGTTGACCAGATCGCGAGTGAAGTTGACGGCGTCGGCGACGACCTGCGCCCGGCGCAACGCCGCCCGGGCCTGCTTGCCGCCGTCGCCCGCTCCGATCGCGACCCGGCGCAACGCCGACGCCTTCGGCTGCGACTTGTAGTGGGTGTACGTGTACGAGCCGAGCAGCGCGCCCTCGGCCGCAGCGGCGGCCGTCGACGCGTCGCCGATTGCCACGTGCACCCGAGCGGTTGCGTCGAGTGTTCGCACCGCGGCGCCGACCGCGCGGCGGACCTGCTCGGCGTCGAGTCCGGCGCCGGCCAGGCCGAGCCCCGTGGCCACGACGAGCGGGAACGGTGCGACGCCGAGCGTCGGAATCTTGACCACCTGGTCGGGTTTGCCGGTTGCGCCCACGGCGCGCAGTGCCGCCAGCAGCCGCCCGCCGAGCGCCGCGTCGACCGGCCCGGCGCCCGCAGCGAGGCGCAGCTCGCCGGAGTGGACGCCCACCACTACAGCGGCGTTGGCGGGCAGTTCGGACGAGGCGGCGAGCGAGACCGAAACCATCCGGGCATGTTATGTGCTCGCCGTATCAGGACCAGCGGTCCGTAGGCGACAGGTGCGCCAATGGCACTCGGTACCGTGCACCCGTGAGCGACCTCCTGCGATCCCCGTTGCACGACCGGCACGTCGATCTGGGCGCCAAGCTCGCCGACTTCGGCGGCTGGGAGATGCCCATCGAGTACGCGGCCAGCGGGGGCGGCGTACTCAAGGAGCATGCGGCCGTGCGCGAGGCCGTCGGCCTGTTCGACGTGTCGCACCTGGGCAAGGCCACCGTGCGCGGACCGGGCGCGCGGGCTTTCGTCAACGCCTGCCTGTCGAACGATCTGCGACGCATCGCACCCGGGAAGGCTCAGTACACGCTGTGCTGCGATCCGTCCGGCGGCGTCGTCGACGACCTGATCGCCTACCTCGTCGCCGACGACGAGGTGTTCCTGGTGCCGAACGCGGCCAATACGGCGGAGGTGGTGCGCCGGCTCGCCGAGGCGGCACCCGACGGTGTCGCGGTCACCGGGCAGCATCGGCAGTTCGGGGTGCTTGCCGTCCAGGGTCCCCGGTCGGGGCAGGTGCTGACCGATCTCGGGCTGCCGGCCGACCTGGACTACATGGCCTACGTCGACGCGTCCTACGACGGCCACCCGGTGCGTATCTGCCGGACGGGCTACACCGGCGAGCACGGCTACGAGCTGATCCCGGCCTGGGACGACACGACCGCCGTGTGGGACGTGCTCGTCGGCGTCGTGCGCGAACTCGGCGGGATGCCGGCCGGGCTCGGCGCGCGCGACACGTTGCGGACCGAGATGGGTTACCCGCTGCACGGCCAGGATCTGTCACTGTCCATCTCGCCACTGCAGGCGCGATCCTCGTGGGCCGTCGGCTTCGGCAAGGACGCCTTCTGGGGACGTGACGCGCTGCTCGCCGAGAAGTCCGCCGGCCCGCGCCGGACGCTGCTCGGGCTCGAGGCGCTGGACCGCGGCATCCCGCGGGCACACATGGCGGTGCTCGACACCGCGGGGTCGCAGGTCGGCGAGGTCACCAGCGGGACGTTCTCCCCGACGCTCAAGAAAGGTATCGGCCTGGCGCTGATCGACACCGCGTCCGGGGTCGGCGCCGGCGACGAGGGCGTTGTCGACGTGCGGGGTAGGCGCATCGCGGTGCGCGTCGTCAAGCCGCCGTTCGTCGAGTCACACGTGCGCTAGCGATCGGCCGCAGCGGCTCGCGCGGCGGCGCGCAGCAGGGGCAGCGCGAGCAGGGCACCCGAGCCGTCGCCGGTGTTGACGCCCAGGTCGACGAGCGGTTCGAGGCCCAGCCGGCGCAGCGCGATCGCCTGCGCAGGCTCGCCGGTGCGCTGCCCGACGCGCCACCATCGCACGCATCTGGGCTGCAGCTCCTGCGCGACAAGTGCGGCGGCGGCCACGACGACGCCGTCCAGCAGCACGGGCGTTCGCCGCGACGCCGCCCGGATCAAGAAACCGGCGATCGCCGCCAGGTCCGCGCCCGCCGCCGCGGCGAGCAGGTCGATCGGCGTGCCGCGGTGCGCCCAGGCGCGAAGCCGCGCGTCTCGGACGGCGCTCGCCT